>Ga0207684_10000129_pt1 | contig 138143 bp, 132 predicted proteins | sample KBSK5501metaG_FD_184342 | JGI IMG/M metagenome (GOLD analysis project Ga0207684, IMG submission 184342) | Corn, switchgrass and miscanthus rhizosphere microbial communities from Kellogg Biological Station, Michigan, USA - KBS K5-50-1 metaG... | ecosystem: Host-associated > Plants > Roots >...
TGGAAGAGGAGACCGTGTGTTAAGCGCTGTTGTGAAAGGCGCGGGGTGATGAGCCAGAGGGAGTCGATCACAGTGGAAAAGGTCTCCTGCATCTTGTGCGGAAGCACTCGTTCCACGGAATTTATTAGGCAGCGCGACGTCAATCTCAATTTGAGCGAGACTGAGTTCGCGGTCGTCCGATGCCGAGACTGCACCCTGCTGTATTTAAATCCCCGACCGACGCTGACGGAAATACGGAACTACTATCCACCCGAATATTATCCGCTGCAGGAACCGCGCCAGCCGCGTGCAATCGATCGGTTCTTTAAGCGGATTTCCCATGCGTGGAAGGTGGGCATCATGGTGGAGTTCTATGGATACCCGCCTCCACCCGGCCTGGCGACCACACGCCTGATCTCAGCGCTTCGCAGGGTGCTCCTGTGGCCGGAATACTGGCACCTTAAAGTCGCGGGCCGCGATATCATTCCCTTTCGAGGGAATGGCCGAATTCTTGACGTGGGCTGCGGTCCCGGGAAGGTCATGCGGGTACTTCGAGATCGAGGCTGGGATGTGTATGGCGTGGATTTTAACGCAGCCGCCATAGCGTATGCCCGCGTCCGACTGAGCTTGAATGTGACGTGCGGAGACCTCCAGCAGGCGCATTATAAGGAGGCCTTTTTTGATGTCGTGATGTTTAATCATTCATTGGAACACCTGCACAATCCGCTCGAGACGCTCCGAGAGACATGCCGAATCTTGAAGCCTGGCGGCCTACTGCTGGTGACTCTTCCCAATGCCCGCAGTTTTGAGGCATGGCTGTTCGGTCGTTGGTGGGTCCACTGGGACGTTCCACGACACCTGTATCACTTCACTCCTGAAACCATGAGTCGTTTGGTCGAAAAGGCGGGGTTCCGGGTTACGAAGATCCGAGGCGGGGTGGGAACGTCGTTCTTTTTAGGCAGCCTCGATTACCTCTGTAAACATGTCCTGAAAACCAGGCTAAGGTATGGGGGCTTCACCCGGCATGTCGTCGTCAGCCCCTTGTGTTTGCTGATGGGACATTTGGGATACGGCGGCGAGATGAAAGTGATGGCCGAGAAAGGTACGTCATGAAGAGGCTTTTTCTGGTTGATCATCCGCTTCTGAATGATGTCTCGAATCCACTTTGACTGCTCCCTCCTTAGTCTTTCTCCTGGCAATCACACTCGCGCCCGGAATTCCGGCGCTCGTGCAGGCCTCCGACCACTGGAACCTGGAAGAGGAACTTCCGACCGAGGTCGAAGATGCGTATGCCTCCGATTACCTCACACCAGAATTGCAGTCGCTCTTTCGCTATGAACACCTTCACCGGGGCGGCGAGCATTTCGTGCTCAGTCCCCGGTTGGTCTACGGTTTTGCGAGAGAGTGGCAAGGCAAGGTCGCCATCCCGTTTATTTTCGGGTCGGGGGATAATACCGGGAGCGGAACGGTGTCGTTGGAGGTGTTGCATCAGTTCACACAGGAATTCACGTATTCCCCAGCCCTGGCCTTTGCTATCAGCCTGGGTCTTCCCTCAGGGGTGCGAAGCCATGGAGTGGACACAGGGCTGAAGATCATCGGTACCAAGGCATTGGGAAAGAGCTACCTTGAGCATCGAATCCATATCAATCTAGCCTGGAACCACAACACTGATCCGAACGTGAATGAACGAACCGACCGCTACGCGGCCATTCTCGGATACAGCCATCCGATCCCGTTGGACCTCGTGTTAGTAATGGACTTTGCGAGGGAACAGGAGTTAGACCGGGCGAGAACCGCGAATTTAGTGGAAGTGGGGTTCAGGCGAATGCTGACACCTGTCAGCGTGGTCTCACTAGGGGCGGGGCTAGACGTCAGCAAGGAGTTCCCGGGGTTTCGCGTCACGGTAGGCTTTCAGTATTCCTTCGAGTAGCGGCTGTGTGGGAACGTTCCTGCGACGTGGCATGGTCACGGAGTACAAGTGCCTGTTTCGTCCACTATGACCGCGAAGGCTATCGGGTTGCTATAATGGAAGTCAGCGAGATCGTCACGAAAGGCAAAGGGGCACCGCGATCGGCTTTGATGCTGCTCGACAAGAATGAAAAGCTGATCTGGTCGGTGCCAAGGAAGGGAGGTAAAGCTATGAGAACCGTTGCCACTGTCACGGCGCTTTTGGCACTGATTGTCGTGGAAGGCTGCGTGACTTCGACCAGCCGCGTGGCCGGCTACCTGTCCGGGTTCCAAACGCTCCCCGCAACCTCTCCGCAACCACAGCAGCTTTCGAAGCCGCTTCTCGCAGGCTTGGTCCTGGTCCTGCCGGAAACTGAGGTTAGCAAGCCGACCACACCTTCGTCGGCAACACTGGAGCAAGTGGCCGGCCGCATTCAAAAGGAACTCCAGCAGTCGTCCAATATCATGATCCAGCAGATCTTCCCCCCGATCACGATTCCTGGGAGCGGTCTAGCCGGTTTGAGCCTGGAGCGTCTCCGGGACATTACCAAAGAAGGGAAATTCAGCACAATCGTCGTGGTGGTGGCGACGTCCAGCTTCGTCAGTAAGATGCGGTTCTGGCCGATCCAGGAGAATCAGCTTTACGTCCGGATGGACGCGGCGCTCGTGGACGTCTCTGCCGGCCTGGTGCTGATGACCGAATTGGGACAAGACGATTACGTGATGGCGCAGAACGTGGACTATGTTGACCGGATCAGCTATCCGCGTCTCTACTATAGAACCTTCACAGTCGGTGGGCCATTCACCATAGTGAAGGGTGACCCATACAGGGCTCTGGGCGAGCAGGCCTTCCGCGACGCCGCTGATCAACTGGGCATGAAATTGCGACAGCGATTGAGCCCAGAAGCCGTCTCCTGACCTCGGCCTGTCCTGCCCCACAGGTTTATCCGGTCTTGAATTTTCGAGACCACCAGCAGCAACAGCACTAAGAAGAGCTTGCGTTACTCGGTGTCCAGAGCATTGTGGAACGTTGTTAAGCCGCTAGTGCCAAAACCTCAAGCGGCAGCTCCCACGGATTGTTTATACTCGCCTCGGTCCCCGTTGGGGACACGACAGCTTCCTGTTAGAAATCCTCTTCCATCAAAAGCGCGTCCATTTGCTCACGCCGCCTGAATGATCCCTGAAAATTCAACCGTTAATAGCCTTAAACCTGGGCCCCCGGCACCAACGTAGATCAAGAGTGTCGAAAACGGGCATCGCGACGAGGGGAGGACGCTGAAGCGGGCGCTCACAATACCTGACCTCATTTCCCGCCCAGCGGTGCGCGCGGGTCAATGGTGTCGGGCAGGCACGCATGGTCCCATTTGAATTTTTCGTTCATTGCCCTCGCTGCGGTCCCATCGGCCAGTGCGCGCATTTCTTTAACGCATTCACCGCGCTTTTCAAAGCCATTCATTGCGATAGTCGTCCCTGCGCTGGCCCCCGTGGCTTTGTCAAAAGGTGTGCCCCACAGAACCCAGGCACAGAAGATCGACATAATGACATGTCCGAAGCGCATAGCAGCCTCCCTCAGTAATTTAACTGGTATGGTGAGCCGAAAGCTCAGGAGAGTCAAAGGTTAAGGAAAAAAGGGGTGGGCGGCCTCGGCCTGTTAGACGGCCCTTCGCCCGATTACTTGTCGAACGTGATACCGACCTGTTGGACTTCAGCGTAGGGAAGTAGCCAGACAAGAGACTCATCGTGAAGATCCACCACCTGAATACGGTTACCCCAGGGATCTCGAAAATCGCACCGGAAGCCCTTTTCTAACTTTAGACCATACTTGCTCGTCAGCTTCTCCTGGACTTCTTTGATTTGGGCCTCGTCGCGCACCATCAGGCCAAAATGCTTGACCCGGTCGGGGCGGAGCTCGTTCACTTCGAAGATGGCCATAAATTGGTGCTCCCCGAGCTTGCACCAGGCTGCGCCTTCGCCGCCCCGGAGCATTGTCAAATTGAACACGTCCGAATAGAATTCGACGGCCTTTTCGGCATTATCTACCTCTATTACCACATGGTTACACCCATAGACCTGAACAGCCATAAAATTCCTCCTCTCCCAGTCTTGAATGACGGACTCCCGTGCTTATGCTCTACGATCATAGCAGACTAGGAAGCTGAAGAGGGGTCGGTCTGTCTGGCTTACTTGACAGAAGTTGGGAGAGGGGACTATCCTAGGGAACTCCTGGGAGGACACTTCGTGGAACTCCTGGTTCGGTGGCCGTGTCCTTGCGTTCCGCCCCGCGACGGATGCTCTCATTGTAACGGCAATGGATATCTCGAGCGGTGGATGCCCCGAGAACTTCTTCGCCCTCTGCTTGGAGGTTCTGATTTCCTCATTATAGCGCGGAGTCATACGAAAGATAACCTTCCCGGATTGAAAACGCTGGATCCATCATTAGGGAAAAAGGGGACAGTTTTCCCGATGGATGTTGCCCCGAAGCGAGAGTCGCGCTCCGGTTCCACTTTGTTTGTCGATGGCCTCCCCCCCTCATTTACAAATCTGCAATTGAAGGAATTATTCGCGGTGGCCGGCATCGTGCTCTGGAGTCGGGTTGTGGCGGGAGCGACAGGTCAGGGCTCCGGCTTTGGCTATGTGGAAATGAACACGCCCGACGAAGCCCAGAAGGCGGCGAAGACGTTTGACGGGTATAAGGCTGGGGGCTGTTCGCTGGCGGTCATGATCTCCAACCGTGCCCCCCAGGCACTCCAGGCCGAGCGGTTCCTGGAGTTAAACCTAGGGAAAGCCTTTTGTGAACTCTGTATCCGGTCGCATCTCGAAACAGCCGCTTCACCGACCGAGCTACTCGATGGCTTTAGTTATCTCTACGAATGCCACCGCTGCCAGGCCATTTGCTTTGAATGCCATAAGCTCACCCAGGTATTTGCTATTACCCCCAAGTTCTCCGCGCAGGACTAAGCCCTCTTTCCTATCCCCGCGGCTGTATTTGTCCCGTTACGGTTAAACGGCCGGGGGAGAGTAGCCAAGGCGATAGGTATCGCGCAACTTCCTAAGCAGGCGAGCTCTGCGCGCAGATAATGTCAAGATCGACTGGGCGGCAGTAGGCGAGTTCGGTCCTTTTTTGTCGCGGAACGTCATGTAGAAATCATCCAGGACGTCGAGCGCTTCCGTCGAGCGACCGGCCCGTTCCAGTAAATCGCTCAGCCGCAGGTAGGCGGGCACCACGAAGGGGTGATCGCCGTCTTTTTTTGCGCTGATGATCAGTCGTCGATAGCGCGAAATGGCGAACTGTGGATTGGACCCTTCAGCGCGCAGAGCTTCCAAGAGGTAAAGCCCCAGACGATCGCTGCTGCTTCCGACGGCATGTCCTGTCTTTATTAGGTGGGTCATTTCCTTGTCAGTGAGCCGGGCCATCGGGGAGTCACCGCCAAGCCTGCGTGAGAGCGTCGCGATGGCAGGCCAGCCGCCAACGAGTTCGATCAGGACACACCGGCACCCCGCGGGGTTGACACAGGGCGAGCCCAACGGATCGAAATGCTCGCGACGTCCCACAAAAATGGAGGAGAAGATCATATGATCAGCTTTGCGGCACGTGTCGCATGCATCGTGGTCGTTTGGGGTGGCGTGGATATACAGATTCATGTGTGAGTAGCTGCGAAGCCACGTCCGGATGGCTGCCGGATCGCTGATATCGAGCCCTTTAATCCGTCCGGCCCGCACCTCGAGATCGTGTAATTCCCAGGTCATGAGCAGGCCCAGGACGCCCAACAGGTAAGGCAGAAGCTCATTGATGCTGCTGTTGAACGTGAGGGTCAGCACATCTCTCACCTCGCAAGGGTTTCGCCGTTCAGTTCCAGAAATACTGCTGTTTAAAATACCATAGAGCAGTCGTGAAGTGTGTACACGGACTCACCGGGGACCAGTAGCCCGGCGCACATTCCACTAACGTCGGGCCCTTTTCGGTTCGAGGCGTGAAGCGCCTTGTAAAGACTGTAGCGCTCTTTTCAGAGGCAGCCAGCGTACAGGGATGAAATCTTCTCTATCTAAAATGAGGATGGCTTCCTGCAGCGTCGGTTCAGATTTCTTTTGGATCCGGAGCTCTTCCACCAGGCCTGCCCGGGCCATATCGGCTATAGTCTCCAGCTTGGTCAGATGGCTGGAGCTCGGATTGGTACTGGGCGGAGCCGCTTTGTGAAGCGCCCGGGTTCGTGCAAGTTGCGTTCGGAGCTGTTCAATTTCCACAGTGAGATCGTGGACGACCGCCGCGGTTGTTTTCTGTTGTCTTTCCAGCAAGGCCTTGCTCGATTCCGTCGCGTCGGGAACTCGAAGTTCACCATGCAGTCGAGCTACAGCGGCTTCCAATTCAGCGATTCGCTTATCGTGGACGACCGCTGCGGTCGTTTTCTGTTGTCTTTCCAGCAAGGCCTTGCTCGATTCCGCCGCGTCGTGAACTCGAAGTTCACCATGCAGGCGAGCTATATCGGCTTCCAACTCAACGATTCGCCTATCACGGGTCCGCGCGTAATCGACTGCAGCCTTTTCACGTTGCATCCACTGCTGGACTAGACTGTCCTGTTTCGGGGGCAAGAGAATCCTCCACCGTGGCCACGATAAGAGTCTGAGAATATGTCGGTATATCCATGCGGGGACTTAAACCGGTCTGGATTATTCACCCCAGCCCATCGGCTCGTACCCACGTTTTTGCAGGCAATGGTTGACGAAGTTCTTATACGTGGCACTCGGTTGAGCGCCGCGAAATAATCCCCGCAAAAGGCCGCCTGTGGCGCCGGCGGCAGCCCCGACCCCCGCGCCCAGGCCGGGGTGCCCCACTACGGCGCCGCCGACGGCTCCGGCCGCTGCGCCGACCCCTGCTCCTACCGCGGTGTTTCCCGCCACCTCTTTTCCCTTATTGGAGGAGACGGATTGGTCGGCCAGCTCCTTACACTGCGCAATGTCAGTGTCAGCTTGCGCCTCTCCAACGGTGGCGAGGTGGGAGTTCGGATACAGAACGGGGCGGGGAGCGGAACAGCCGGAGAGAAGCCCCACTAGAGTAAGCAACAGCACGTGATTGGTCACGCCGTATTACACATCCCCGTGCTCACGAAGTAAATATTTTTAATGTTTTGAAATGGAGCTGGCCCATCCCCCTTCCATAACCTTGGCCTCGATCCGGTCTCCAACCTTCGGAGAGCCCTCGATCTTGGAATTCTGGTCAACGCGAAGACGTACTTCTTTTCCGAACGCGTCTCGGATGACATACGTTTCTCCTTCGATCTTGAGCAGCTCGCCGGAGATGGTTTGCGCCCCAGCCGGATGAAGGGGAGTCGTGGGTTCCTGCGCATAGGTGGTCATCGCGAACAACAATGTTCCTAACAGCAGGAAAAGAGAGCGGGTCGGCTTCATGTCCAAGCTCCGATCTTTTTACAAGGCGCGTGAAAGGTACTAGACTATCACTTTTCAGAATAGCAAAAGACCGACCCCGTGAACAATAGATAAAGGCGTATTGGGAGTAGATATTTGTCTCAGAAATTGCACAAGGAACATGATCTTGGAGGCCGCACATTCCGTTCAGTCTTCGATTGGTGACGCATGAGTCTCTGTGCTAGCATGGCGGACATGAGTTTCTGGCATCAGATTGCACAACCCATCATCGGCCTCTCGCCCATGGACGGCGTGACTGACCCGGCATTTCGTTTCATCGTCGCCCGTCATGGCAAACCCGATGTGCAGTTCACTGAGTTCATTAATGTCGATGAGATCGGCTATGGCGTGGAGTCGGCCTGGCATCAGCTCCGCTATGCGGAAATCGAACGGCCGGTGGTCGCCCAGATTTATGGAGCGGACCCCGACAAGTTCTACCAGGTGGTCCAGGTCATTTGCGCCTTGGGGTTTGATGGCGTGGATATCAATATGGGATGCCCCTCAAAGAGCGTGTCCGCTCGCGGCTGTGGGGCAGCGCTGATTAAGACTCCGCCGCTTGCCAGAGAGATCATCCGAGCGGCGCAGGCAGGCGTGAAGGATTGGGTCTCCGGGCGCGATCCTGCCACCCTCGGTTTACGGCCCAAAGTGCTGGAGAAGGTGCAAAGCTTATCAACATCGACTACCCACCGCTCCATTCCCGTCTCGGTGAAGACTCGATTAGGCTACGACGCAGTGGTTATTGAGGACTGGGTGACGATTCTTTTGGAGGAGCGGCCGGAAGTCATTTCGATTCATGGGCGGACGCTTGCGCAAATGTATCGCGGGCGGGCGGACTGGGCAGCGATCGGACGGGCCGCGAAACTGGTGCGTCAGACGTCGACCTTGGTTTTCGGCAACGGAGACGTCGAGTCGATGTCCGACCTGATCGATCGTGTCCGGGAGAGCCATGTCCATGGCGTGCTGATCGGGCGCGGGGGTCTGGGAAACCCGTGGTTATTTCTTCAAAAGGAGTGGGCGAAAGCACAACTGCGGGAAGCGGCTTCGCCTTCATCGATTCCCGAAATTCCTCTGGACGAACGTTTCCGGGTGGCAGTGGAACACGCGCGGTACTTTGAAAGCCTTGGCGGTGGCTCGCGCTTCTCAGCTATGCGCAAGCATCTGGGATGGTATTGCAAAGGCTTTCCTGGGGCGGCAGAGGCCCGCTCTCGCATGTTCCGCACGACCAGCTCGGTCGACGTCGAGCGGGTGCTGAGTGAAACCGGGTATCCCCAAGCTTGACTCTGATCCTTGCTTCCACCTCGCCTCGCCGCTATCAAATTCTGACTCTGCTTCAGGCGGCGTTCCTCATGGTGCCGCCGGAAGCGAATGAGAAGTCCGAACCGCAATGGTCGCCATCGGAAGAAGCGCTCGGTTTGGCCCAGCGTAAGGCCGCTTCTATAGTAAACCGCTTTCCTACCGCGGTGGTCCTTGGGGGCGATACGCTCATCAACCTCAACGGGCAAAAGATTGGCAAGCCGGAGAATGGCACAGACGCCAGACGAATTCTCAGCGAGTTGCGCGGACGAACGCATGAGGTGCTGACCGGTGTGGTGATGCTGCACAGGGCCAGCGGAAAAAGTATTGAGTGGATTGAGACAGTGAAGGTCACCATGCGATACTTTTCGAATGCCGAGCTGGAGGCCTATGCCTCGAGCGAGGAGCCCCTGGACAAGGCGGGGGCGTATTCTCTCCAGGGAAAAGGCCGCTCGCTCATCGAGCGGCTCGAAGGCGATTATCTGGCTGCGGTCGGCTTGCCATTGAAAGCCGTGGCCAACGGCTTGCGGTCTTTGGGCGTGCCGGTGACCGTCGACATGGATAAGCTCTATGAAGAGCGTGATTTCCTCAACTGGCGGACATTTCCCGAATGAGTTTTAGGTCAATGTTGCGTGTTAAACAGCCCCATCTCTCCGGCCTCGACCAGTACCCGCACCTTCTTTACCAGGCTCTTGGCTTGCGCAGCGGTCAGGCGGTACTGGGTGAACAGCAAGAGAATGTCCTGGGCGAGTTGAATTTCAACTTTCTCGGTGTAGTCCTGTCCCATTGGTCTGGAGCCTCCATAGATTCAGGGTCTAGCGCTCGCAAGGGCGTGCGGGTTCAAATCCCGCCTTCGGCACCACCGCCTTCTCAAGCACCTGCAGCGGCTTTCACGCCCTCAGTTGCGAACCCTTTAGAAGCCGCTTGGTGGGCTAGTGTTAGATGAGTGTTAAGCCTATCGGCCGCTGCACTCAAATCCGGCTCCCGGAAACTGTTGTACCGCGTGAAGCATTCCATCGTCTTGTGACCGCTAATCTGCATGATGGTGAGCGGGTCAATTCCCGCCCGGCGCATATTGGTAATCGCCGTATGCCGGAAGTCGTGGAAGTGGAAACCCTCGACACCTGCGCGGAATGGATAGGCAGGCATTAAACGGAGACTGACATTAAAGGACAGGAGACAGTAGCCTCCTTATTGCGCCACAAATAGCCGCTCATTTTTTTGCCATGATAGCGGACCCTGGTCACTGCTAGCTAGAGAGCCATTCGCGTCTCTGTTGAATCAGCCGCTCGCATCGTGAGAAATGGCGGTCAGCCATGACAAGCAACTCTGGGAGTATCTCAGGATGGCCGTTGTGGAATTTTTTCAGAACTTCAAGAAGAGGGCGCCCTGCCTCGTTTACGCGGTAGAAGCGAACAACCTCATCTGATATAGGCTCGCTGGCTGCCTCAAGTTCATATGTCGCATCGAACATCTTCCCAATAGCCATGTGGAGTTGTTTAACGCCATCATTGAAAATCATGAAGTCGTCGTAGGCCATGGCAATCGCCACTGTATCAGGCGGTGCATCGGTGAGCTGAGCAGCAAGCGTGCCACGGATTTGGCGAATGGCACCACGTCCCCTAATAAGCGATCGCCTGAACTTCGACCAGGAACTGTTAATAGTGCGATGCCGACGGCCGACGCGTCGCCTTGGAGTCTTGAGAATACGCTCAATGTGCTCGGCCAGGCCGAACATTTCAGCGATTTGGCCGACCAATTGTAGGAGATCAGGATCAATATATATCTGTATCTGGTTTTTGGTAGTCGTCATCTCATACCCAGGCGAGAGACTATCTCTGTCGGTGAGGACTGTCAACGCAGCACTCTCGCGCTTGACAGGTTCCCAGGGGTGGCCTAGCCTGCCTAGACATTTCGTCCGAGCAAGATTATCCTGCCACAGAAATGGAGGCACTTACAAAGCTTGCATATTTTGTTGTCGGGTCAGGCATCCTTGCTATCGCTATCCTAGTCCGCTCGTTGCTGACATCCCTCCTTTCACGCGACATTGAACAGTTCAAGGCTGAGCTTCGCGTGGCCCACGACCCAGAAATAGAGCGGTTGCGTGCAGCATGAGACGCGCTTCGCGAATTTTTGGCGAAGCTTCCGCGTCCGAGAGTCTCCTGGCGCGTGGCCATAGGACACAGTTAGCTGAACATGGCGCAGCAATCTCGGGCAAATGACGTGCTGGCAGAAATCCTTGAATGGTCGACAAAACAACCCGTGTGGCAGCGAGATGCTCTTCGCCGTCTGTTCACGGCCGGTACCTTGGCACCGACTGACATCGAGGCCCTGCTCGACCTCTGCAAAGCCGCGCACGGCCTGACTAAGCCGCGGGCCGCCCAGCCGCTTGCCCAAGACCATCTCGCCGTCAAGGAAGCCGGAGGGGCGCCGGTGGCTCTCGTGAGCGTCACCCATCATCGCGGAGTTAATGCGCTTGCCGCTGAGCAGACGGTCGCATTCGGCCCCAACCTCACGATCGTTTACGGCCAGAACGCCACAGGGAAATCTGGCTACACGCGCATCCTCAAGCGCGCGTGTCGATCGCGGTTTACCGAGGACATTCTTGGTAACGTATTGGCCGATGGCACCCCCTTGAAAGCGCAGGCTACCGTGCGCTTCCGCGTCGGGGATCAAGAACAAACGGTCGTGTGGAGTCCGGACGTTCCCCCGACCGTTGCACTGGCTGCCGTGAGCGTGTTCGATGCTCAGTGCGCCCCCGTTTATCTCCGAGACAAAACCGACGTGGCGTTCCGCCCATTTGGGCTGGACGTCTTCGACAAGCTGTCGAGCGTATGTGACGAACTTCGGAAACGGCTGGAGGGCGAACAAGCAGCGCTCCGGAACGCTGCAGCGCTGCTGCCGAAGATCCCCGACGGAACACGGGTAGCAGCGTTGCTTTCCGGCTTGTCTTCGCTCACCAAAGCGCAAGATGTCCGCGCTCTGGCGACACTCTCAGAACACGAAGCAAGGCGCCTTTCCGACCTCCGCGAGAAGCAGCGTGACCTCCAGGCCAGCGACCAGGGCAAGAGGGCTAAGGAACTGGAACTGAAGGCAAGTCGCGTGGAAATGGTGGCCGCTCATGTTGCGACGATTTTCACCCTCCTTGGCGATGCTGAACTAGAGGCCATCGGTGCAGCTGGGGAAAAGTTGGCAACCGCCAAGGTCGCGCTCGCGTATCTCCGCAAGACGGTGCTCACACCGGACCTGCTTCCCGGAACCGGTGAGGAAGCATGGCGCAAGATGTGGGATGCCGCTCGCGAGTTCTCTAGCATCGCGTACCCCAATGACCGCTTCCCAGTGATTTCCAAGGGTGCGAAGTGTCCCCTGTGTCAGCAGCTGGTCGGACCCGACGCCGAGACCCACTTCAAGCACTTCACCGAACTTGTCACATCAACTGCGCAGGCCGGGGTCTGCGCGGCCGAGAGTGCACACGCGAAGAGGCTCTCTACCGTCTCGGACATCGGAATCAATCGGGACGACGTTGCTCTCGCACTAGACGAGATCGACGCTGACGAACCAGCGCTTGGGAAACGTGTTCGCGATTTTTTGCGCGACGCCACGGACATTAGGGCAGCGATCATCGGCGCGGCCGGGAGCGCAAAGCCATTCCCGGCGAAGGGCTTGCAGACCGATCCAGAGACGGGCCTTCGCGCAGCCGCGAGGGCGCTTCGCGAACGGGTCGCCCAGCTGCGCGGGCAGACTCGGGTGATGGATCCAAAGTACGCCCAAGAGCTGAAGGAACTCGAGGCGCGCGGTGTGCTTCAGAGCCAAGTCGAGCTGATCCTTGACGAAATCGAGCGGAAGAAACGGATTGCCGCATACGGACAGTGTATCGAAGATACGAATACCAACCATATCACCCGTAAGAGCACAGAACTCACCAAGCGCCTTGTGACGGATCGGTTGCGCGAGCAGTTCCAGGACGAGCTAAACAAGCTGGACTTTACGCACCTCGCGGTGGAGATCAAGGCGGCTGGTGGCGCGAAGGGGGCACTCTTTCACCAGCTCGTATTCTCGAATGCGCCAGGTGTCGTTGTCTCAAAGGTGCTGAGCGAGGGAGAAGCCCGCACGCTGTCGCTTGCCGCCTTTCTTGCGGAACTCAGCACGGCATCCGCGCGATCAGCAATCATCTCGGACGACCCGGTGTCATCTCTTGATCATATTTGGCGCGAGCGGATTGCACGCCGATTGGTGCTTGAAGCTAAGGCGCGGCAGGTGGTTGTCTTCACTCACGATCTCATGTTCCTGCGAGATCTTCTCGACGAATGTGAAAAGCAGGAAGTACCCTACCAGCATCAGTGGGTTCGGCGGGATGCCGAGGCATCTGGAATCTGTTCATTCGATCTACCATGGGTTGCCATGCGCGTAAAGGAGCGCCTTGGAGTGCTTCGCGACCGGTTGCAGGCGGCGGATCATGTGTATCGTAAGACTGGTCTGGATGCCTATGAACTAGAAGCGCGCGAGATTTATGGGTTGCTTCGTGAAGCCTGGGAAAAGGCCGTCGAGGAGGTGCTCCTTAACGACGTCGTCGAGCGATTCCGACGGAGTATCGAGACGAAGAGAGTCCGGCACCTTCACGACATCACGAAAGGGGACTGCGAAGACATGGAACGTGGCATGACCGACTGCTCGCGATGGATTCGTGGACACAATGAATCCCCTGCGGACGGGACTCCCTTTCCCAAGCCAGCGGAACTCGGCAAGAGCATTCAAGCGCTCAACGACTGGGTCCAACGGATTCGAAGGCGGCGCCAGTGACGTGTGCATAACATCTTGACATGACAAGCTAGAAGCCTATAATGCCTTTTGACTGCAGCAGTATGCGGCACCATGCAGCAGGAAATCAGAGATCTCCATGGGACACACTTCATCCTGGCAGAGAGTGGGCACATCGTGACCCGAAAATGAAGGACGCAAGAGCCAAAGAGTGGATTGAATCACGGATCAAAGAACACATGGAACTGTACCCGCCGCTTGTGACGATTGACGAAGTGGTTCGCCGATTGATTGACGAAATGAGACAACTACCGGGTTCTCCTCCTGCTACGTAGATTCAGTAGCTCCTGACATCGAGCACGCCAACGCCCTTCATTTTCACCTTCACCCACTCTGTTGCAGCTTCTCGAGGGCCTTCAGCGGATCGATCCACGTAGAGTCGTTGGCTCCTTCAATGCATGTGATGGCCGCTGCTGCCTCCGAATCTATCAGCCGGGACCCCTGACATGGCCATCCGCGGACAAGGGAGGCTTCCCAAGCCTATCCCCCGCGCCCTTCGCTGGACCAAGCGACAAGAGCTAGGCTGCGAGCACGGCGATGTCTGGATTTAACCGTCCAAGTAATTGCCTTTCTGTCACGTAGGCAGTATCATCCCCCCGCTCAGCAATTCGCGAGACGTGATCGAGGTTTCAGGTTTTCTTGCGAGGACTGAGCATAGATAGCGCTTAATCAACACTCTCGTCGATAATATACAGGTATGTTGCTTGCTCCTCCCTTGACCGAGATTAATTCTCAGAGTTTTGTGCCGCATCCATTGCTGCGCAACGCCCATATGATGACGGTCGTATCCCGGTACTGGCCGCGCCGGCCGCTCTTGTCAGGGATCCCCACCGAGGCGCGGCTTTTCTCGGTGGCGTCCGATTCCAAGGTGCTGGGATGGTGTCACTGGCAAACCGATCGCAGGCGGCATCCGACGCTGATTCTGCTCCACGGGTTGGAAGGCTGCGGTCAGGCCCACTATATGCGTGGACTCGCACGTAAGGCATGGCAAGCCGGATGCAACGTCATCCGTCTCAACCAACGCACTTGTGGCAGGACCGAGCATCTGACGCCGACCCTCTACAATGGTGGGCTGACCGGAGATGTGGGGGCGGTCCTCGAGGAATTGTCGTCTCAGAATAGGCTCGAGGAGTTTTGGGTGGGGGGCTATTCGATGGGCGGCAATCTCGCGCTTCTGCTGGCGGGGCAATTAACCACTGACCCACGCCTTCTGAAGGGAGTGATGGCGGTCTGTCCCGATATTGATCCGGAAGCCTGTGTAACGGCGTTAGAGCAGCGAAGCAATCGGATCTATCATGACTATTTCGTGAACAGCATGAAAAGGCGGATTCGTCGAAAGGCAAAACTGTTCCCTGGCAAGTTCGACGTCTCACGCCTAGCCGCCATCCGTACCCTGCGGGGATTAGATGACGCCTTTACCGCGCCGGACGGGGGATATCAGAGCGCGGAGGACTACTACAACCGCACAGGTGCCCGCCATGTGCTGGCAGACATCCAGGTGCCTGCCCTCATCGTGACCGCCAAGGATGACCCCTTCATTCCATACCGCATATTCGAGAATCCTGCGCTCCAACACAATTCGCACATCACGCTGATGGCGGTGGAACAGGGCGGCCACTGCGGATTCTTGCAGCGTAAACAGCCGAGCGAGGATCGTTACTGGGCGGAGAATCGGCTGATCGAGTTTATCTTCCAGAGATAAGGAAATCTCGATGAGAGGGCGTGGCTGTCCTTAGTGGCTAGGCGTCTGACCGGGGAGAGCAACCGGAGGGATGTACAGCCCGCAGGAGAATTGCATCTTCATGGCGTCGTAAAATTGCATGGCGAGCGGAATCAATTCCTGCTGAAGGACAAGCGCGAGGTATCCTGTGAAGGGGTGAGGGGCGGTTGGCACAAAGATGATCCAGAGCCGCCCGAGTGGTGAGCGCTGCAGGTCCTCCGGCGCCTCTGCGATCAAGAGGCCGATCGCGTAGAGCCCTTTGCGCGGGAAGGGAATGAGGACTATGCGGTTCTCTCGCCGCTGATCAAGAAAAGAGAAAATGTCCGTCAGAGACTTGAAGATGGAGTAGATAGCCCGGACGACAGGAACCCGCAATAGAGCGGTCTCGGAGGCTTTGAACGCGCGTACTCCCAGGAAATTTGAAGCAAGGACGCCGGCTACCAGGATCAGGAGCAAGAGCATCACAAGCCCGAGGCCGGGAATTGAAGAGCTGACCGTGGGTCCCAGTAGATTGGCGAGAGCGCGGTCGAGTGTGTTGAACAGGGTCGTCAAGATCAGCACGGTGCCCCAGAGGGGGACCACCACGGCAAGGCCGGTCAAGAACAAGCGTCGCACACGAGCCGCAATCCGCATGGTCATTAAAACGTTCTCTGCGAATCGGGTAGGGGCCGGACCCCGGCGTGATCGGCCAGAATGTATTCGTCCAGGAAGGTGAGAGTTCTTTGCCAAGCCTCTTCGGCGGCTTGTGCCTGATAATCCTCGGGACGGCTGATATTGAAGAACCCGTGCTTGGTGCCGGGATACTTGTGGGTCTCACACTTCACGTTCTGCGCGAGGAGTTTTTCGCACAGGGCCTCGACTTCGCGGGCAGAGACGATGTCGTCGTGCTCCGCTTGGTGGTAGAGCACCGGACATCGCAGGGTGGCGAGCGCATTCAACGGAACCTTGCCATAGAACGCGACACAGCCGCGGAGTTGCCGGCGCGAGGCCGCGAAGTTCAACGCGTAGGTTGCGCCCATATCGAAGCCGAGGACCGCAATCCGATTTTTCTTCACGTAGTCTTGATAGTTCAAATACTCAATGGCGGCTGTCAAATCTTGCATCAGGGAGGGAAGATTCACCTTCGCCATCAGTTGGTCGGCATGCGCGGCTTCCGACGCGACCCCGCCGCCTGTCCGGCTGTACTGATTCACTACCAGCGCCACGTAGCCATGTTCAGCGAGACGAAAGGTCATCTCCTGAAAATGTTGGGTCAGTCCCCAGCGCTCGTGAAGAATGATTACGGCGGGAAAGGGGCCACCTTTTTGAGGCCACGCCTGGAAGCCTCTGACCTTCATGCCCTGAGTGCGTTTCGTCGGCGCGTAGGGGTCCACGGCAATGTCCAACGGATCCGGCATGGCCGACCCGGTCGGAAACTGCACGATGGCTGAGCCGATGTCTTTGCGTTCAAACTTCACGGTCGAAGCGGTCATGGACCTGTCCTATTTCTTCGTGCTGGCCGTGTCGATGTTGATGAACGGCATGGCGCCTGTCCCGCCGATCACCTGAGGGAACTTCCCATCCCATTTCTCGATCGCGCGGAGCTGCAGGATGATGGGGCTGATCGTCTCTTTTTGAATTCGCTGGGATTCAGCCTCTGCGCGCGCGGTGACCACCTTCTGCTCCCCCTCGATCTTGATCCGCTCCAGGTCGCGCTGGGCTTTCAGCGCCAACTGCTCGGCCGTCTGTTTGTTCTCGATTGCTTCGTTAAAGCCCTTGGAGAACTGGAAATCAGTGATGTTCAGCTCATCCAATGAAATATACGAAGCCATGAGGCGCTCGTGCAAAGCAGTCTTGATCTCCTCCTTGACGAGTTGCCGTTTCGTGATCAGCTCCTCGGCCGTAAACTTGGCCGTCACGCCTTTCAGGATCTCCTGTACCGCCGGATCGAGGATGCGCTTTTCGTAGTCCAGGCCGATCTGCTGGTAGATCTTATTCACTTTGTCGGGGAACAGATGGTAGTTCAGGACGATCTCCGTCATGACAATCTGCAGATCCTTGGAAGCTGCGGTCGCGCGGGTATCGGATTTTCGGATCTTCACATCCATTTTGATGACGCGCTCGACCACCGGGACGATGAAGGACAAGCCTTCCTGTAGAATCTTTTGCTGGACCCCATGAAATTGATTGAAGACGACCCCGCGTTCCCCGGCCCCCACGATGACGAAGGGCGAGAATGCCCACAGCAAAAAAAGCACCACGGCCACGACGATGAACGGGCTCATCTTTTTCAATCCCGGCATGTCGCTGACAGGGTCAAAGTCTTTGTTTAACGCCATGTCCTCTCCTGTTTAAGATTGTCGTGCTGCGGGTTGCAAGACTGCGTCGCTCTGAGGCGAGACACCGATGTAGCAGCGTCGAGTAGCGCGATCACTCGCTACTTCCCAGCATATCGTCGATCAAAGGCCTGTTGCGGTCGTAACAATTCGGACAGACATGGTCGAAGATCGCGTCGTGGTCCGCTGCCACGTTGCGGTCATCGACAAGTTTTTCGGTAATAATCATTTCGTAACAGGGATCGCAAACCTGGAAGGGCCCGCGCATCAAGGAGATGGTCCGCATGGTGCCACTCTTTCATAATGTTGGACTTTACGCTTCCGCGACGATGTGAGTATCGGTCTCTTCGACACCGTCGATGGTGTGGATTTTAGTAATGACCACGTCGGAGAGCGCCTTTTCATCGCCGACTTCGACGAAGCTAAAGATATCCGGCTGCCCGAAACATGGATGTACTGCCTCTACGCCCGGGATCTTCTTTAGGGACTTTACAACGTCCTTTGTTTTCCCGGCCTTCACCTTAATCAGGATGTACGCTTTGGTCGCCATAATTCCCTCCGTAGCACCAAATCTGATCGCCGGGGGGCGATCATAGCAGATCACCTGCTAATCAAGCAAAAGAGAAGGGATTGTGCACGATCACGCCAATGCTTGGCTAGCGGAGCGGCATCTTTTGCCGCTCTTTTTCGTACACAGAATGAAGGTCCTGCCCGGCGGCGCTGAGCCGGCTCTTCGCCTGCTGATACACCCGGGCCATGAGCGTAAAATCCGATTCGCCGATGTTGAACTCTTTCAGGCCGGCAAGCACTTCCGGGTCATCGACAGGCCGGCGGATGGCCGCATAGGTCAGGATCGCGTCCAACGCCCGAGAGGTGAGGGCATCTGAAGGAACGGGGACGCCGCCTCGCTGTTCGGCCCTTCGGAGGGCTTCAGCGAACCACTGGCGCGTGGCCGGATCGGTGCTTTTCGTCAAAGCCGCCTGCGTCTGAATGAGCGCGTGGATCAGTTGGTTCGCTTCGGGGGAGGATTCCGGAGGCAGTGCATCGGCCTGTTCGAAGACGGAGAGCAGCGCCATGATATGGCTAACAAGCGGCCGAGCGGAGTTTGCGGCTGAGGCAGCTTGATTTACTAGAACAGAGACCACCAGGACTGCGCGCAAGCACGTAATCTTCACCTGAGCTTTCCCGACATCGGTTCGCCCTTAGCTTTCTCGGAGGGATCCTCAGATTCCCATTGTACTTCTTCCCGCGTTCCGGTGTCCCATGTCGGTAAGGATGCTGGCAAAGGTCAACAGTGTGGCGGTCAATGGCCTGGATGCCCAGGCAGTAGAAGTCGAAGTGGATCTTGCGTCGGGGCTGCCGATATTCACTGTCGTCGGCCTTCCAGATCCCACCGTGCGGGAGAGCCGGGAACGTGTCAGATCGGCGCTGCGTAACAGCGGCTTTACGTTTCCACAACGCAGAGTGACTGTGAACCTCGCACCCGCCGATCTTCGGAAGGAGGGCGCTGCCTTCGATCTGCCGATCGCCATCGGCATCCTGGCCGCCGAAGGAGTCATCCCCTTGGAGATCCTACAGCACTTCGTGATGGTCGGGGAGTTATCGTTAGAAGGTGGAATCAAACCAGTCCATGGCATTCTTTCGATGGCCTTGTTCTTTAAGGATCGACCGATCAAAGGCTTTCTTGTCCCCAAGGAAAATGGGGCGGAGGCCACGATTGTCGACGGAGTTCCGATCTATCCGGCCGTCACGGTCCCAGAGGTGATTGAGTTTCTCAACGGCAGACAGGCGATAGCGCCGGTGCAGCGACCGCGGCTTGTCGAGGATACTTTCGCTGTGGGCATGCCAGATTTTGCCGAGGTCCGAGGGCAACAGCACGCGAAACGGGCGCTGGAAGTTGCGGCTGCTGGCGGACACAATGTCCTTCTAATTGGACCGCCTGGGTCTGGAAAAACGATGCTGGCGCAACGCCTCCCGGGCATCCTGCCGGCCATGACGCAGAATGAAGCGATCGAAAGCACGAGAATTCATAGCGTCGCGGGTATTCTACCTTCTGATCAGCCGCTCCTGAGGACGCGCCCTTTTCGCGCGCCTCATCAGTCGATCTCGGATGCGGGACTCCTTGGAGGAGGTACGACCCCCCGCCCGGGCGAGGTCTCACTGGCGCACAACGGCGTGTTATTTCTCGATGAGCTTCCTGAATACCGGCGGAATGTCCTGGAGGGACTTCGGCAGCCTTTGGAGGATGGGACGATATGTATTACTCGGGCAGCCGCGTCTTTCACATATCCGGCTCGGGTGATGCTCATTGCTGCGATGAACCCCTGCCCATGCGGATTTCTGGGGGATCGGGTGCGTCCATGCATCTGCAGCGCAGCCCAAATCCAACGGTATCGCGCAAAAGTTTCCGGTCCGCTGCTGGACCGTCTCGACCTCCATATCGAAGTGCCCACCGTACCATTTCGTGAGTTAGCGACAGAGGATCGGGGGGAGGCTTCTGAGGGGATTCGCAGCCGTGTTATCGCGGCCAGAAGTATTCAAACACAGCGCTATCGAGAAAGTCGAACCCATTCCAATGCTCAACTTCGGCCAGGCCAACTACGAAAATACTGCCGGTTAGATGGCCCGGGACGCGCTCTGATTGAACAGGCCGTCACTCGTTTAGGTCTGTCGGCGAGAGCCTACATGCGGATCATCAAGGTCGCGCGAACGATTGCCGATTTGAATGGAAGTGGCGGAATTAGCTCTGCGCACGTCGCCGAGGCCGTGCAATACCGTAGTCTGGACAGACCACTCTCCTAGCGCCATCTAAAGTATTAATTAAAGAATGATTGCATAACGAATTAGATTAATTTATTATTTTCTCTCTTTTTTCATTATAATAAACAACAGTTTAGATTACCAATCCTAAAAATTTATCAGTAAATAAAACTCTTGCTTAACCCTCTATGGAGGTATACCCTTGTTAGCGCAATTACACCAAGGGGTTAGAGTCGGCGCTTTAGGTACAGTAAAGGATCCCAGATGCTCTTGCTGGATCGACGCGGCTTCCAGCGACAACAAGTGTCGCTGGTGGCGAATATCGATCTGAACGGCATCGAGCTGCAAGCAAGGGCAATCAATATTAGTCGGGGGGGAGCCCTCTTGGTCTGCGGTGCTCCCCTGCCGGTACTCGACAACCAACCAGTCGGCATTGAAGTCCACACCGATGCCGGAAATCTAGAAATTGGCGGTATTCTCCTGGGCCGCCGCGATCCGCTTCCTCCAATCCAGTCTTCGGACGGTTCTTCCGACTTCGGTTTCGCGATTCGGTTTGAAGTGCTGGATTTCACCAATGAACGTATCTTTGACTCGATTCTTGACGGCCTCGGGGCTATCAAGGTCTCGCTTAAGGTTCATGGTCTGGGTCGTCTTCGACAAAACCAAGGTACAAAGGGAAGCTATGAGTCTGAGCGGCGCGTTGTCCCGCGCGTGAATATCGTTCTGCCCGTTCTTACAGCGCATACTGAATCGGTCAAGGAAGCACAATCTTCGCTCGTTAACCTGAGTGCCACCGGGGCGTGTCTTGAGGTCAGCGAAGAGCGCGCGGCCATAGGTGATCGCCTGACGCTGAAGATTCCTCTGCCGCATCGCTTACAAGCGGAGATATCAAATCCGGAACAGGATCCGGAGTCTCTAAAGGGACAGATTATCTGGATCAAGCAACTCCCGGCCGCCAACGCGGGGACGGAGAATCGGAGCCAGAGATTTCGCGTCGGAGTGCGGTTCCTTAATCTCGATACTATAACTCAGCGACGAATTGCGAGATGCGTCGGGCACATGCTTATTGCGTCGGAGCGGTTTGACCAAGGCCCCGTCACGACCGAAGCCGTGGAGCTCCGCAACGAGCTAGGGCAGCGCATTGCCGCTTACCTGGACCTTCCTAAGCGGGCCCTGCCGGAATCCCCAGTCGTCATCATCTCTCCGGGCTATGGCGAGGGCAAGCAAGCCTATGTCACGCTGGGTTATTACCTGGCCGATAACGGCTTTGATGTGGTGCGCTATGATCATTGCAATCATATCGGGGAGAGCGATGGCGACAGTATTAATACGACCCTCTCAGGGTTCAAGCGGGGCCTTCAGACAGTCTTGGACTACGTCACAGAGACCAGGCCGGGATGTCCTATAGCGGTAATCGCGAGCGGGCTGGCCGGTCGGGTGGCATTAAAGACGGCGGCGACAGATGACCGGATCGACCTCTTACTGATCCTCACGGGTATTCTCGATTTGCAACTCACCTGTCTGTCTGTCCATCAGGAAGATCTGATCGTGACCTATTTGCGGGGCGCGCGCAGAGGGATCTCGAATTTGTTGGGGCTGGAGATCGACGCCGATCGCTTTTTGCAGGATGCGATCAAGGAAGGGTATGCGGATTTGCGGACGACACTGCGGGACGCAGAGCGGATCCACGTCCCCGTGATCTTCTTTGCCACTCACGAAGAGGCCGGCGTGCCGCTGTCGGCGGTGAATGAGGTGCGCGCCGCTATCGGTCGAGACGTCGTGTCTCAGGTCTTTTCGATTCCGCAAGCGCTGGATCAACTGCACGAGAGCCCAAGAAAAGAGTGGGCCATGTTCCGGCAGCTCGTCTCTTGCTGTATTACGCATCTGTCCCCCGCGGCTGCTGAACGGCAAATGGTCGAACCGGCTCAACTGGAGATCGGTCGTCAGAATCGCTTGGAGCGTCAGCGAGCAAAGGCCCATCGCCCGATTGAAGATTCCGGAGCGAAGAAATTTTGGGTAAATTACCTGGACCATTTTCACTGTCTCACGAATATCCCAGAATACTGGCGTTTACTCGATCAGATTTCACGACTCCTGGGAACAGTGGAAGATGGAGCGACCATCCTGGATGCCGGATGCGGCTTTGGCAGCCTGGGGCTGAGCATGCTGCTTAGCGACTTCTACCGCCGGCGCGGGACTTCTGAGATGGCTCCTGAGAAATGGCGGTATGTAGGAGTGGAGGTCGTGCACAGCGCTTTAGCCCAGGCACGCCTGAATTTTACAAATCTCCGCAAATCTCCCCTAGTCATGGAGACCGATCATCAGTTGCCGTCCGAAATTCAGATGTCGCTGACCTGCGCCGACCTGAACCGGCCGCTGCCATTTCGCGACAATCAGTTCGATCGGGTAATCTGCAACCTTGCCCTCGGATACTTGGAAGATCCGATGTCCAGTCTTCAAGAGCTTATCCGTGTTCTTGCGCCAGGGGGAAGGATTATTGTCACCAGCCTGAAGCCGTACGCGGATCTTTTAGAAATCTATCGAACCTTTGTGCTCAGGACCGATCTTGCGGAAGAGGTCGAGGAGGCGGAGCGTCTGCTGAATACGACGTGCAAAATTAAACAGGCTGAGAGTGACGGGGTCTTTCGCTCCTTCCAGCCTGACGAGCTAACGATGATGCTCACCATGAGCGGCGTCACGGATTCGCGAATATCATCCACGTTCGGAAATCAGGCCTACATTGTGGTGGGCGAGAAGGCGGCAGCGGACGTGAGCGAGATGGCTCGGAATGTTGCAATTGACGAAGTCTCTGTGGGAGAAGGTGTTTGAAGCCAAGCAAAGTCACAGATGTCTTCCGCGTAAACGTGGGTTTAGTTTCCTTTTCGATAGGAACCCTCGCTAGGTGACGCTAAGGGCAGGGAGAGTGTGCGAATGCTACTACTAAATTCGCCAGGCAGGAGGTAGGAGATGTCGCGCACGTTAGCTAAGCAAACCGAAATGCCCAAATTACCGCTGTTAAAAGAGGCTGACGAGGTTGGACAGGCACCTACCCAAGCAAAGGTGGCCGGGCCAGAACTTCGCCAGCACCAACGGCAAACCCTAAGATTTCAGGTTTCATTACAGGGAGGAAACGGAGAAGTTCGCGGTGCCACCGAGAACATAAGTGTTGGGGGTTTGCGGATGATTTGCCAAAACGATCTGCAATTGGGTGCCCCCCTAGCTTTGGAATTCTCATTTGGCGACACGTGTTATCTCAATCTTTGCGGGCAAGTGACTTACTGCAAGGCAAAAGAAAGTCAAGGACCGCCTATATATGCTGTAGGAATTAAGTTCTCCACAATTCGTCCTCTAGAAGCCAAAATTCTATCCTCTGCCATTGAGGAACTCAAACAGAACATTGCAGCGCAGGAGCATTCTGTAGTTAGGATCGTGGTGGCCGACGATTCCTTAGCACTTGAAGCAGGGAGTCTATTGTTCAAGACAGAGCAAACAATAGTGGAGCGACTCGATCGGTTGGCTAGAGAATCACGGCCAGCATCACAGACCAGTTGGCAAAAATCTTCCTCTCTTATTGGACTTCCCACCTATAAGCTCCTTTTGAATGGCGAAGATGTCGATACCTACAAATACCGCTACTTTCCCTATGCCGAGAAATTAATCACGGATTATAAAACAGTCGCCCAGATATTAAGGCAGCTAAGGACGGGGCAGAATCCTGAAGGTTATCAAGAGTACATTTTCGCTCGATATTGTGTCGCTGGGACAGAGACAAATCTTCGGGCAATGGAAGCAGCTCAGAGAGCGAGCAAAGATTTCCGTTATTTCCCAATTGGGAAAAGGCTTAAAATCCTCACAGACATTTATGAATTATTGCTGGCTCATAAAGAGAGACTCATTGAGTTAATGATTATTGAGGGTCACCCTCGACGTCTAGCGGAATGGGAATTTCTTGGGATGGAGCAGGCATACCGCAAGCAAAGCCTCGATTTCTATAAGCAGCATCTTACAAAGCAAATCGCGCTTACCGGAGAGGAGGAATCTTACTGGAAGAGAAATCCAGACGGCGTGGTGTGCGTGAGCCCTCCTCGAAATGCTCCGTGCGGCAGCTCCCTAATTGCCGGCTTTGCGCTTCTTGCCGGGAACACGCTCATTGTGAAACCACCATTACGCTCGCCGATCTCTACGATCTTTTTATGGAAGAATATTGTTCATGAAGCTTTAAAAATGAATGATGCACCTCCAGGAACCTTGAACATTGTGATTGGAAACTCAGAAAGCATAGTAGACGAATGGATCGCGAGCCCGTACGTGAACGATATTTTGTTTATCGGCGACAGTAAGATAGGCCTGGATGTCGGCAACCGCGCCTATGCAAATGGGAAGAAGCCAATTCTAGAGCTTTCGGGAAACGACATGATGTTTGTGTGGAAAGATGCTACTATTGATGATGCGGTTCAGTCCTTGTTAGACGGATTTTTAGGTTCGACGCAGATCTGTATGGTTCCCAAGAAAGCATTTATCCATGAAGACATCTTCAACGAATTCCAAGCTGCGTTTGTTGCTGGAGTGAAGAAGCTAAAAATTGGACTTCCGTCGGATCCAGAAGTATCCCTCTCACCTGTTATCAAAATCGGCGAGTTTTATGAATTTTTGGATGATGCTCTTCACTTGGGCGCAGAGCTTCTCTGCGGAGGAATCCGAGTCGATCATCTCGGAATCCCGGACGAGCAGGGGCGATTTATTAGGCCGACGGTGTTAAAGATTGAAGATTCCGCCACAGCAAACCAGATGAGATGTATTAAGGAAGAGAATTTCTTCCCGCTCATGCCATTGGTAAAGGTGACTGCAAACGTCGACGGTCATCCTGATTTCCGAGATAAGATGATTTTCGAAAAGATGCTCGATGTCGCTAATAATAATGAATATGGATTGCGAATCTCTGCCTGGGCCACCGCACCATTTTACATCCAGAAGTTTATGGACCAGATGCACAATAGCGGCTTGCTGCGAATTAATTGCCGCCATGTTGGATTCTCTGCATATCTCCCAACTCATGGAGGTACTCGGAAATCTGGCGGACCGCATGGAGAGATGAACTACATGTGGCAGAAGACTACCCACCTCCAGGGCGTGAGTTTAAAAAGGATGCAGCCAAATAAGAGGGACGGTTGAACATCTATTCGGCGTCGTCCCTTCTCGCGTTCATTAGCTGCGTAACGGTCGGATTCTTCGTCTTCTTTCAAGACCGACAGAAACTCCTCAATCAATCGTTTGCGCTCATAAGCGTTTTAGCCGGTGTTTGGACCGCATTTCCATTTCTCGTGTCTCTGCCCCGCGAAGACGGCGTTGCTGTCGTTATCGCCCGATCGATCTATGTTTTTGCCCCTTTCGTCCCTCCCGCTTTCTTATACTTCGTCCTCGTCCTTTTAAATTTAAATAAGGATCAAAGGGAGACGAGAATTCTTCGCTTGGTATTTTTTGCAGCCTGCGTGTTTGCGGCGGCATCATTCAACGTGAACCTGATTCGAGGAGTGGAGCGCGGTGAAGCAGGATTCAGCGTGGTGCCCGGAGTACTCTATATTGCCTTCATAGTGTTTTTCGGCTTGGGCTGTGGATATGCATTCTACCGATGTTTCAAAAGTTATCTTGCCTCATCAGGATCGAAACGTAATCAATTAAGATACGTTCTGACCTCGTTTGCATTTGCATACACAGCTGGCCTCTTGCATTTTCTGGGAGCCTACCTCGACACAGCGGAGGTGTTTCCACACGATTTCTTGCTGATCATTTTTGCCGGCCTTATTTCTTATGCCATTGCCAGATACCGTTTGATGGACATCACAGTTGTGATCAATAAGGGCCTTGCCTATAGCTTATTGCTTGCCCTCATTTTTGTGCCTGCGTCCCTGGCTATTCTCGTCAGCCACCGAGCGACGCCATACTCGATTCCGCCATTGATTTCAGCGAGCATTATCTTTGCGTGTGGGCTCTGGATCGTTGTGAAGAATCCACGAGTGAAAACAAATGTTACCTTTGGCTCGATCTGTTTGGCCGTCTGTTTCTGGTTGTTCGGAACGTACATGATGTATTCCACCGGCCAGAAGGACGAGGCCATTTTCTGGGGCAAATTTTCCTATGCAGGAGTCATTTTCATCCCTGCCTTCTTTTATCATTTCTGTGTGAGCTTTTTGAGGCGACAGCATACAAACGGCATGGTCCTGATGAATTATCTCATCAGTGCATGTTTCCTGTCTCTGCTTCCGACTCATTATTTCACGGACGGCCTATATTTCTATTTCTGGGGTTCCTATCCCAGGGCGGGTCCTCTCCATCCTCTTTTTTTAGTCTACTTTGCCTCTGTGAGCGGTGTCGCGCTGAAAAAACTGTACGTAGACTACAAAGCCAAAGAGGAGACCTCTCCGCTGGAATCTACGCGGATACAGTACGTGTTCTGGGCGTTCGTCATCGGTTACATCGCTTCCTTGGATTTCGTTCAGAGCTATGGTGTCAAGCTCTATCCCACGGGATATCTCTTTGCAGGCCTCTGGGTCATCATCGTCACCTATGCGATCCTGAAATACCAACTGCTCGATATCGCGCAAATCACACGGAATCAGTTCCTTCCCCATGCACAGGTGTTTGCGCTAATCCCATTGTACTTCGTGATCCTGGGCCTAACTTGGATGTTCATCGGTACGATGCAATATATCTTCGCAGGAATCCTATTGGCGACCTTTGTGGTGCTGGCGGAAGTCCTTGTGAGCATCCAGAAACACATGGAGAAGGCGGTCGAATACACATTGTTTCGGAAAAAGTATGATGCCTACGAGACGCTGACCGAGTTCAGCAAGGCATTGGTGGCGATCTTACAGCTGAAGGACTTGAATGAGAAGATTATCGGAACGATTTCCAGAGTTTTGGAGATCGACAAGATCTCGCTGTTTCTGTTGGATAAGGAAAAGGACTACCATTTTTGTGCCGCGGGTCGGGGTATTGATGCGGAGCGATTCAAGGACCTCAAGATCAGGAGGTTTGCACATTACCTGGAGGAGATAGACCGGTTCGTACTGAGAGAAGATCTAGAGCAGGCCGAGCCGTGCTCGGTTGCCCAGAAGGCGGTACTTAATACCATGGCACTGCTTCAAGCCGAGTTGTGTATTCCTCTTAGAAATAAGGATCGCATGATCGGGTTTATGAATTTAGGGCATAAGGCGAACTTGAACATGTACACGCAGGAGGATTTGAGCCTGCTGTTTACGCTGGCGCAGAATGCGGCTATAGCCTTGGACAACGCCCTGCTTTACGAAGATCTTCGAAAGCAGAAAGCCCTGATTCACCGCACGGATCGTCTCCGCTCGCTTGAAACAATTGCCGGGGGGTTTGCCCACGAAATCAGAAATCCGCTCACCTCCATTAAGACATTCGTCCAATTGAGCCCGCAGCGGAAGGACGATCCCGAATTCTTCGGAGAGTTCAGCGCCGTCGTGTGTGAAGATGTCGCGCGGATCGAACGGCTCATTCAGGAGATTCTCGACTACGCGAAGTATGGCGAGCCGAAGTTTCAGGAGGAAGACCTCAACGAGGTGGTCTCGTCCTGCCTCTATTTCATCAAGGTCAGCGCGGATACCCGGTCCATCGGCATTGACCAAGAACTCGCAGAAGGCCTGGCGCCGGTGATGCTCGATCGCCAACAAATAAAGCAGGTTCTCTTGAACCTCTTTATGAATGCCCTGCACGCGATGGCCGAAGGCGATAGGCTTGCCGTAAGGACCCATGCGTTGCACAAGCGCGATGGGGGGAAATGGGTCCAGATCGAGGTCAGCGATACCGGCTGTGGTATTCCGGCGGCCGACCTGGACCATATCTTCGATCCCTTCTATACCACCAAGCATGTGAGCGAGGAGCGAGAGGGGACCGGCCTCGGGTTGACGATCGTGCACCAGATCATTGAGGAGCACGGAGGATATATAGAGGTTCAAAGCGAAATCGGGCGTGGCACGACTTTTTTCGTCAACTTGCCGGAGCGGGCGCGGAGGCCCGAACGCGAGAGCGCTCAGATCAAGAAACCTGCATTATCCGCCGATAAAACAGCCTGAATCATCCGAAGACACGCTCGAGTCCTCGAATGAACTACGGGGGTTGACTTAGGCCTTTCGGTTAGATAAACTTCTCATCTACTCGAAAGAATTCGTTCGCTTTGGAGGCGACTATGAAGGACACACTGGGCAGCGTAGCTTTCCCCACCGAACTACAAGAAGCTTCTTCCGCCGGCGAAACTGCCAAATCCAATATCCTGATTGTTGAAGATGAGGCGGGCCCTCGCGAAGCTCTGAAAATGATTCTCCGTCCTTTCTTCAATCTGTACGCGGTGGATAATACGGAAGTCGCGATGCAGGTCCTTCATGCCCAGAAGATCGATCTGGTGACCCTCGACCTGAAGCTGCCCCGTCGCCAGGGGATGGATTTGCTGCAAGACATCAAGCGGGAGCAGGAGGATGTTGAAGTCATTATTATTACTGGCTATGGGAGCCTCCAGTCAGCGATGGAGGGGATTCGCTATGGCGCCGCCGCCTATCTGCTTAAGCCCTTTAATGTGACCGAACTCATCGAGGTCATCAACCAGACGCTGGACAAAAAGCGTCGGTTCGACACGTTGCGGAACACTTTACAGACCTGCGCCCAGATGTGGGGCAGCGAGGTCCAAGCGAAGACCGCCTGGCGGAACCTCTCGAACTTGCTGGAGGCCAAGCATCCCGAACTTGTTCGCCACGCCAACCGGGTGAATTTCTACGCTTCACTGCTGGCTGAGCATCTCACTCTCTCGAAGGCCGATCGGGAATCCTTGGAGATTGGCGCGTGCTTGCATGACATCGGCAAGGTCGGAGTGGACGAGCGGACTGCCGCCAAACCGTATCAGCCGGTGGGCGAGGACGTAGAGGTCATGAAGCGGCACACGGAAATCGGGGCGCGCATGACTCAATCATTGTCCATGCCTGCAGATGTCGTGGCGATCATCCGCCACCACCACGAGTACTATGATGGGACCGGCTATCCAGATGGACTGCGCGGCGATGCCATACCCTATCTCGCGAGAATTGTCTGTATTGCCAATGAATTTGATTGGTTTTTGACGAACCGTTCCGAACAAGATCCTCTTGTGAAGGAAGAGGCGAGAGAATACGTGCGAAGTCAGGCAGGGCTGCGTTTTGATCCGAAGCTCGCGAAGCTATTTGCGCAGATTTCCCGCTAGCTCACAATGCTCTGTCGTTGAGCAGGGTCCTTCCTTCGCGTCTTGATAAGGACGGGTGATGACCGAGCGATGGCGTCAATATCCCGTCTGTCCACATCGGCCCTTCCCTAAGCGTTTCCTTCAACTACCGCCAGCGTCGAATGAGGCCGTCGCGTGAAAGACGATCTCACCACTGAGCAATCGTCCTTAAAAGAAATCAGTGAATTGCGCAAGCGAATCGCTGAGTTGGAGCAGGCGCAAACCGAACAGGGCCACGCCGAATCTGCCTGGCGGACTGCGAAGGAAGAGTGGGAGCAGTCATTTAATGCGCTCACCGATGACGTCTCCATCCTAGATAAAACCGGCAAGATTCTGAGAGCGAACAAAGCGATGCGGGACCGGTTCATGTCCCAGTATGAGGACTTGGTCGGACTTGACTATCGCCTTGTTTATTACGGCAGCGCCACACCGAGTTTTTGTCCGCCTTGGGAAGCGGTCCTGGCCGGCGCCCTGTCGGTCACGGTGGAAACGTGGCTGCCGCAACTCGAAGGCTGGTTTCTTGTCTCTTGTTATCCGCTCTACGACGACACCGGTGCCCAGTGGGGCGCGGCGTCGGTGGTGAAAGACGTCACGGAGCGCAAGCGGGTCGAAGAAGTGCTTCGCGACGTGGCTCAGTGGGCGCCGGCCGGTGGCAGCACGGCATTTTTCCGTTCCTTAGTTACTTACCTCGCTCGAGCGCTCAATGTCGAATACGCTTTCCTGGTGCAGATCGCAGGGGAGAAGAACGACGTGCTGCAGACACTGGCGGTCTTGGCGGACAATGAGATCACCGAGAATGAGGTCTTTCGGGTCACAGAGACCGCATCGGAAAAGGCGTTGCAAGGGCAGCGGTGTTATTACCCGAGTGGCGTCCGTCAACAGTTTCCGAAAGATCCCTTGCTGAGGAAGTGGCCGGTTGAGAGTTTTATCGGCTGCCCCTTGTTCAACTCCATAGGACAACCCATCGGGGTCATTGCGGCAATGGACAGCAAACCATTTCCCAACGTTCAGCTAACGGGGTCCATTCTAGGGGTCTTTGCCGTACGAGCGTCCGCCGAGCTGGGGCGCAAGGTCATAGAGGACGCCTTACGCGACAGTGAGGAGCGTTACCGTACGATTGCCGAAAACACTTATGATCTCATCTGCGAGACCAGCATGACGGGCTCCTTCTTGTATCTGAGCCCTAATTTCAAAGAGGTTCTGGGCTACGATCCCTCCGACCTTCTCGGCCAGAGCATGTTTGACGGGATGCCTCCGGACGACCGCTCAGCGGCGAGGGCCGAGTTCGAGCGGGGCATCAGGACCGAGCAGTCGGGCCAGGCGGTCTTCCGTTATCGGCACAAGAACGGTGAATGGCGCTGGTTTGAAAGCACGGAAAAGGCCTTCAGCACCACAACGGGCGAGGTCCGGGTGGTGATGGTGTCCCGCGATATCACGGAACGGCGGAAGATGGAGGAAGAACGGCTGCGGACCAGCAAACTGGAATCGGTTGGGGTGTTAGCTGGCGGTATTGCCCATGACTTCAACAACCTTCTCACGGCCATCGTGGGCTATCTCTCCCTGGCCAAGATGTCCGTGAGTCCGAACGATGAACTTTTTCAACGCCTGGGCGATGCTGAAAAAGCCTCCTTACGCGCCAAGGGACTCACGCAGCAACTCCTCACGTTTGCTAAAGGCGGCGCGCCGGTGAAAAAAACCACATCTATCGGCGAATTCTTGAGAGAGTCGGCCGAGTTCGTTCTTCGGGGAAGTAATATACGATGCGAATTCGCGCTTCCTCCGGATCTCCCCCCGGTGGATATTGATGAGGGGCAGATGAGCCAGGTCGTCAATAATCTGGTCATTAACGCGCAGCAGGCGATGCCGGCCGGGGGCGTCGTACGCATCCGAGGAGAAGTCGTGACGATCGGCGGCGACCGGGAAAACCTCCACTTGCCGCTGAAAGATGGTAGGTACGTTCGGATCCTGTTTGAGGATCGCGGGGTGGGCATCTCGCCAGAGCACATGGCGAAGATTTTCGATCCCTATTTCACCACTAAGCAGAAAGGAAGCGGTCTAGGGCTGGCGACTTCCTATTCGATCATCACGAACCACCAAGGGCACATCTCGGTCACGTCGGAAGTGGGTATCGGCACCACCTTTGCCATTTACCTGCCGGTCTCCGGCCAGGACGTGGCAAAATCAGGGACGCTCAGTGAGCAGCCGCGGAGAGGCAGCGGCAATGTGCTCATCATGGATGATGAGGAGGCGATCCGCAGCCTGATGGTTCAGATCCTGACGTTATCGGGCTATCAAACCGAGGTCGCTAAGGATGGCGCGGAAGCAGTGGCCTTGTATAAAAAAGCGAAAGAGTCAGGACACCCATTCGATGCCGTGATCATGGACTTAACCATTCCGGGCGGGGTTGACGGCAAAGCGGCAATCAAGGACCTGATTCAGATTGATCCGCATGTGAAGGCGATCGTTTCCAGCGGGTATGCGAACGATCCCGTGATGGCGGACTATCGCGAGTATGGATTTTGCGGTGTGGTTGTCAAGCCCTTCAGGATGACTGAGCTCACCGAAGTCCTGTACCACGTCATTGCTAATTCCAATTCCTGAGTTCCGGTGAGGTGACGCCTCAGACTTCCCGCTCTTAGGGGAAAAGGGCGGTCTGCCTGTCCGGATTTCAGGACGGGCTTCGCACCCTCTTCCCTCGGAGAGTTTGGTTACATGTCCCGCCATGCGAGTATCCGGCTCCAGGGGGACAGCGCGGGCTTGATGGCGAGTTGGCCCAGTACCCCGGAGCTGGACTGAATGAAGCCGGTGACCCGGCCGATCGAACCGGACCCGCTGGCCGTCCCTGCGGCGCCCGATCCCTGTGCTCCGATATGCAGGCCCAACTGCGACGGCACGCCGGCACCCATATCGATTGATCGATTGACGAGGGTCTCCGACCCGGACGGTGTCGTCCCAATTACCGAGTCTTTGTACGCTGTGCCGGTCTTATAATAGAGGGCGTAGAGATTGCCCTCACCGGTGGAGGCGCAGATGTCTTCGGTGGGCACAAAGGTTGTAGAGAAGACGTTTCCACCCAAGAGCTGGGGACCACTGAAGTTGCGCTCGCCGCTGGTGGGCAGTGTCATGAACCATCCATCCTTCGTGGTGATGGATCCGACTAGGGAAGTGCTGGGATTGCCGTCGAACTGCGTGATGCCGGTCAGCCCGGTCACCTGGTTCCCGGAACAGATTGTGCAGACCACCACCGATGAGACGTTCACTAGGGCGTTCCGCTCGACATTCTGATCGCTACAGGTTCCTGAAATGATGCAGTCTTTCACCCCAAACAAGTGCTGCCTGTCAGTGGTGGTCTTGTCGTTGTTGGAATAAAACCGGCCGGTCCCGAAATAGATCCACAGATTCTGCGCGTCATCGATGGCTGCGGCCGGCGTTGAGATGGCGGGTCCCACATAGCAGGGGGACGCATTCGCACAGGTCGTCGCTTGCGAAGTCGTATAGGCAAAAGTGCTGATGAGCTTAGTAGGGGCGCCCGAGAGCCCCCAGGTATCCGGATCGGGGTCGCCGCCGTTGGTGGTAAGGCGATACATGGCGCCGCGCCAGATGGGGTTGCTCCCGTTGCAGGGGCTTGGGGTGCCTCCGTTGCACGAGATCGTGCCGGCGTAGATCATGTCGACGCGGTAATCCAATTGATAATCGACCGTAATAGCGTTCCCCATGGACGCGCCCGATTGTCCGGTAGAGAACACACGAACGGCGTCGCTGCTGCTTGATACGGCTGCAGCAATACACGGTGATGCCAGCGAGCAAGTGGTTCCGTTCACGCTGCCGGAGGTTCTATTGATGTCGGTGTAGTTAGGTCCTAGCTTGAGGTCAACAACGAACATTTTCGCGGTCTGGCTGCTGCTGCCATCGATGTGCGTGGGACCCGTGCCGAAGACCACGTACCATTTCTCGTTGGCGCTGGACGTGCTGGCGTCCGTGAGGGGATTGACGCGCAGGACAGCCGGCGCGGCGCTGGTCAAGCCGAGATCTTGATCGCGGAAGATCCACAAGAGCACCGGATCTTTTTCCGGATTGGTCACGTCAAGCACGAAGTAGGACGAGAGGAACACCCGGGTATCGCTTCCGCTTGTCGCATTTCCAGTATCGGTTGTGGTCCCGTTGTAGTTAAAATCGGCGTTCACGGTCCTCGGTCCCGATTTCCCTTGCGTGCAATTGGTGCAGCTGCCGCCCAGCCGAAATCCTCCGATCAGAATCGTGCCCCAGCCGCCTGGATGATCGGCATCGGCCGCGAAAATTCTGGCGTCCGTGACCTTTGGCGTCTGATCGACATAGTACACGTGGTCGTACCCCGGCATGGTCAGCCACCGGAGCTGTGGTAAGAGGTCTTGCGGGATAAAGGCCCAGAGCTCCGCTCCCAGCTTGGGATTATTTGTGCGATAGCTGTATTGCGTCACGCTGGCGTCGCAGGGCAGCCCCGCGCAGGTTGTCGAGGTCCCAGTTTGCACGGGCACGGTCGTGAAACGCACCTGTTCCTTGACCCCGGGAGTGGACGCGTCGTCGCCCGAGGTGAAGAACCCGGCATTGAATGCATGGAGCATCCCGTCATTCGCACCCGCATATGCGACCTGCCGGCGATCTTTGTAACGCCTGAAGAAGGCGCTGTACCCTGTATCGCCGTACACCACGTCATAGCGTTCACGGGGGGCCGCAACAATGGTCGGTGTCGCGTTCATGATGTCGCCCAGCGTCCACACCTTCGTGACAGCGGCGCCGGAGTCGTTCAAGATGTTGATTTGACGATCACGGAGTCCGCTCACCTGGAAGCCACGGACAAAGTTGATGATGTTTGTCGCTTCGTTGAGGGCGTTCGTCTTGTTCGTCGCGTTCGAGCTGTTGCAGTCTATCGCCAAGGCGCCGCCTAAGTAAGGGCAGATGTAGCCGACTCGAGCCGGCGCGAATTCGTTGTACTCTTCCACGCTGGGGCCGACGCCGCCGCCGTTACTGATATCAAGCCAGGTGAGGATGCGCCGGCAGGTAACGCCGCCCGTATTGGCGGGGCAGGTGACGTCCGGATCGGTGAGCGCCAGGCGGCGCCCCGCTTCCCAGATTGGTTGAATGTCGTGCAACGTTACGGTCTGATAGGGGGTCGTGGAATCTGCGACGCCATCGCCATTGTCGTCCTTGTAGCGATCGACGAGAACATTCCCGGTCGACGCATCAACCCGTAGCTTAACGATGCAGTCATGCGAAAAGACGAGTTTGCCGTCAGGTGCACCTGTACAACCGGGCGCTGAAAAATCTTCGCGCAAGTTACCATAAAAGTCGATAAACAAGCCTTGCGTATAGCCGGTCCAGAGGACCTGCGTGGTTGTGGTCCCGACCGTATTAAAGGTATTCGGGAAGAAATAGGCCTGGTACATGGCGCCTTCACCTGTGGACGAGGAGGCCAGGACCGATACGGAGGTTCCGGACGCCGATTTCTGCAGGAGGCTGGTGAGGGCGAACAGGAGCTTCTCGCGAATGTCGTTGGCGTTCTGAGATTCAAAATAGGTATCGGGGATGCCGTCCGGCGCGAGGAGTCCGGTGGTGTTATCCACCTTGTCCCATTCCGACTGGAGGTCGGGAATGTTATTGCCGTTCTGGTCTTCGAACCCGCCTTGCTTGGCGGTTTGCATCAAAAGCTCGCGCCCATTGATGTTGCCGAACGCGAAGACGGGGTAGATCGTGACGTTCTGAAATCCCGGAAGATCGTGGCCCGCCTCGCCGGTGCCGGGGATCGTGGCTTGGCGCAAATCATTGATATGTCCCCAATAGGCGACATCGTCCACCGTGTGGTTGACATCTCCGACTCCGACGCCAGGGGTCGTGTAGTCCACCTTGTGCTTTTTCATCAGGACGGCCGGAGGGATCAGATTGGTATTGCTATTAAAGCAGCCGGAAGCGCCCAAGTATTGCGCGGACGTTGGATTAGATGCAGGAGGACCACTATAATCTCCGGTGCAGTGCGTGCCATGAGCCGGGTGTGCATAGTCTTGAAGGGCGGCGGGAATGTTGTCGTCGATATTTGCCTCGCCATCCGTCAGAAACATGATGAAGGTCTTGCAACAGGGCACCTGCTTGGAAGTACTGGCCCAGCCTGGCGCCGGACTGCTGCCAAAGAAATACGGATCTCGCCCGCAGGCGTTGGCAATGTATCCCGCAGGGCAGGTTTCTCCGGCCGCCAGCACGCCTTGTTCAGAAGGCCCCAGTGATCCCTGTTGGCTGCTGCCAGGCTGAAACGCCGGCCCTCCCGAAGATGAAAACGCGATGGGGTAGAGGTAGCTCGAGGTTGTGTAGGGCTGCGGAAGCTGCGCAATATAGCGGATGCCGGTATAGAGAGTTTCGGCCAGGGGCGTGCCCGTGGCCGGCAAGCTCTGCTCGACGCCCGCCACCATGGCCGCCTTGTTGGAAGTATAGGTCGTGACCGTCGACAAATTGTACGGCGTCGCCTGGTTTGAGCCGATCGGCACGAGCACCTTTCCGCCATCCCCTGACAGGCGGAACTCCAATAGCCCAAAGCGGGCGTTATTCCCCAGCTCCTGGAGGACACCGGTGGGCTCCGTACTCACGACGAGATGGATCAGGAAGTCCCCGTTGACGGGCGTGGTGGGAGAGGAGGCGATTCCACAAGCCGCCGCGGCGGTAGCCGGCGGCGCGACGTTGCTCCTGCCCACGCAGAACCCGCCGCTCGGAAGCGTGCCAAACCCACGGAGATGCAACACCAGCGACGCAGAGGAAACCAGACCTTGGATTGCGGTCGGCACGCGGCCATTGGCGTTATTCGCGCCGGCTCCTTTGGTGACAGGCGCCGTCGAAGCATTGGCGCAGCAGTTGCCGAGGACGCCGTCTTCACCTTTCATGGTAATGAGGGAGGGGCTCCCACTGGGCGGACATGAGGCATCCGCCAGCCGGACAGCGACGCACTGCCCACCGATCAAGGCCTTCTTGAGCGCGTCATGGCGTCGGTACGTCGCCCAATTGAGAAAATTTCCGTCCCAATCCGCAGCGCCGCAGGCGGTGTTCAGCGCGGCTTTCGTCGTGGTCGAGACAAATCGATTGTTCGTCTGATCATAGTTATAGCAACTCAACGAATCGAACAGGCCTGGGAAGCTGACGGTTTCGATGAAGGGTGCGCCTGCGGCGGTCCCGGTCGGATACATCTGCGGAGAAGTCGGACAGGCGGTGTAGGGCGTGGCGGCGTTCGGCGTGTCGTTGCAGATCGCTCGGTATCCCATGCTGCCGGAGTTGTCCAGCATCATCAGAACATTCGGCGTGACGGCGGCAGCAACGAACGGCGAGACGCCCGAGTAGTCGGCGTTGCTATTGGCGGCCTGAATTGAGGTGACACCGAAGATAACGCCCAACCCGACTAAGGCGAATAATGACGGCAACAGGAAGAAGGTAATGCGTTTCATGCTGAGGCTCCTTGGTCGATTCCAGGATCGGGTAGTGATCATCGGCGTCATTCCGGAAAAGTAACGATCAGCTGCAAGATCTGACTGTGGTCATGCTCGGTCGCGACCCAATACCGAACGGCATATTGCACGTCGTGGCACTGAATGTCTTTGATCGTCAATGGCGTAAGGTGTTTGTCTTCCACCAGCGCAACGGGTGACAGCGTGTAGGAGACATGATCGATCTGAAGCGTTGTCCCCTCGGCCTTCGTCAGGACCCCTGTCCGCGTTCCCGGCAGCGCCCTATTGATGATCGTCGATGGCATCGGCATGGTGTCCTCGCCAATGGATGGCAGCGCGAGGATCCCTAGAAACAAGAGTACAAGCAGCACCAGGATGACATTCCTTGTGACGTTCACGGAGCGCCCCCAATACCCCTGTGCAGGCATAGGGAAAGGATAGTCTTGAGTCGTTGGAAACAGATCTAGCGCCATGCCGTACCTCCCGCTGATAGGACTCGAAACCTTTTCATGAATCCTATCGGTCACTATATCTGAGGAGTAGAAAGGGGTCTGTGGGAGGTGATACGGGAAAACTGTAAGCGGAATTACACTTTTAAGTGGCTTCGCGTTGGATGCGTGCCCGATCGGCGAGAATCCACTGCCGGTCCTCATCGACAATCAGGCAGTTGGTGTGGCGAAAGGCGGAGATCGTCTGGGTGACCGTTTCTCTGGTGAGGCCGGTCAGATCGGCCAGGTTTTGATGGGTGAGTCGAATCTTGATGCGCGTTCCCGAAGCATGGGCCACGCCATGCTGTTCGGCCAGCGCAAGCAGCACTCGGGCTACTCGTTGATAGGGGGTGCCGAACTGGACCCGCTTCATCTGGTCCAGGACATGATACAGCCGGCGGTGGGCGATAGTGAGCATGTCCAGTACCAGGGTCGGATGAGATTGGAGAACCTCCAGGAATGGTAGTCGTGGGAGCAAGAGGGCACGGCTCGGTTGTAGGGCGATGATAGTTGTCGGCTGATATTGGCCGTCAAGGAGCGCCAGTTCCCCGAACCATTGACCCGGTTCCAGCAGCATAATGCCGATCTCTTTACCCTCGGCATTGGTTAGGCCCATCTGCACAACGCCTTCGAGCAGAAAAAACAAAATATTGACCTGTTCATCAGGCCGGCAGACATATTCCCGCTTTTTGTAACTGCGAAAGTATGACGCATGAGCAAGTTGCGTGAGGTTCTCCTCGGCAAGACCATGAAACAACGGAATGATGCTGAGAGTCTCCAGTATAGAGGCCGATTTCCCCTGCTTAGGCAGAAACTTCACCGGGTCTATAAGAGGAGGCTTGGCGGAGGCACGTAGGGGAGTGGTTTCCATAAAGTTTTGGCTAGTGGTATATCGGACGAAGAGCAGACGTTCTTTAGCGTATCCGGGGCAATGGATGCCTAGGGAGATTCTAAGAGCATCCGAAGTGGAGAGCCGAGCAGCAGCTACAATTATTAGAGGGCCGTTCTTGATCTGAAACGTGGCAGTCAGGCAACATCTCTATCTTGAGGTGGAAGCTTTTTCTTTCGCCTGGCGATGACGATATGTTTGCCCCCGGTGACATAGCGGGTCAGCTCGACGGGGAACCATCCTTCCAAATATTTCTTGCCATTACAAAAACGACAATTCTTTCGCGGATGTTGTTCGGGACAGGAGCAGGGCCAGCGGATCAAGACGTCCATCGCAGCAATATATCATAAAAGGCCTTAAGGATGATATCCAGTGCTTCTATAAAAATTGCGGGTTTTCATGAAACGTTCGAGGGAACACTTTGCAGATCTTCACATCTTTTGCCTATTAGCTTCCCCATGCTTCATGTTCGTGGCGCGGGTTTGTTCCAGGAAACCTTTAGCCGGGGTGGTTTCATGCCGCTAAGCTCATAGGCATGGAGGTCTTATGGGATGGAAGGCATGTGCTTTGATAGCTGTGTGTATGCTGAGCCCGGCAGTTGGCTGTCAAGCCTCGGCCCATATCGAGACTGGTGAGGAGGCCGGCCGTAGCAATATACCATCTCGACAGGTCTCTAAGTCCCCCGATGAAACATCGCAGGAAGCGATTGCTGTCCTACAGGCCGCCATGAAAAACTCCAAACTCCAAGCGACGATGAGGCAGCATGTCCATCCGAATGCCAGCATCGTCTCTTTAGAGAATTTGAATCGCGTAAGCCAAGAAAAGTTTCTGGGCGCGGTTGACGAGGCCTCTCCGGGTTTCGTAGCCGCTGATTTTAATGGAGATGGCGTCATGGATTATGCGGCGCTGCTCACATTTCCCCAGAAGAAAACGTCGGGGGAATGGCTGGTGGTTTTCATGGGCAGCAAAGATGGCAGCTTCCAGCTGAGGCTCTTGGAAAAGTACAACGGGGTTCATGATGATATTTACATTACGATGGAACCGCCGGGAGAAGTGAAACCGTTTCATTCTGCACGGAGAGTCAAGTTGCGCGCCCCGGGGATTGCAAGAATACACCCCGACAGGCCGCCAACACTGTTTTATTGGCAAAAAGGCCGCTTTCAGCGCTTGAACCTTTCTAGCCCCCAATCCGTAGTCTCCCTTGCTCCGGCTCACTGAGCCAAGGCTCGCACGGCCAACACTCTGCCTGTTCGCTGTTCGATCGACAAGCCGTCAGGAGTACCATCATTTCCTCGTGTTATCCCCTTTCTTTCCTGCAGGTGCATTGACTATAATTCCCCCGACGCTCACAGAAGAACCCAAAGCTTACCCAGGGGAGCCGGCTATGCCTACATTGATCTTGATCGCCCTGCTGTTCATGGTGTTAAGTGGATGTTCGACAACGGAGACATGGATTCCACCTGCCGGCAAGTCTGAGCTACAAGCAAAGCGCGATCAAGCTGAGTGCGAACGCTACGTGACGAAAACATCTGCGACAGATATCAACACATGCATGGAGTCATTAGGATATAAAAAGCAGACGCAAAGCCGGTGAGCCTTAACCCGTGCGCGGAAGTAGGCTCACGATTTTGATGCAGCAGGTCCACAGACGTTGACCAGCGGGAGAAATTGGAGCTGGCGAGAGGAATCGAACCTCCAACCTGTGGTTTACAAAACTAGTAGGTGAAAGTACCGCCAGTACCCCCGACATACGAGCAGGTACCGGGAGCGCAGGACTGACGCGGCTTTCTGCGTTTCCTGGTACCATGGCTTCCCACTGCGTACCACCCCGACCGAGACTGATTCGAGACCCGGAACCGAGACGGATTCGAGATGCTCCGCAGAATACCGCACCTGTCCGCATCGGGGGTAGCCTTGATCCACACCGCGTCTGTCCCACGGCGATGCTGAACATGGGACCGTCGCGTGTTGGGCCGGTTTAAGTCCCACCACGGGTTTGCCGACATATTCATACGATATTCCAGGATCTGCCCATGGAAAATTCGCTGGAACTCACGCTTCGGTATGAGTGCGTAGTGCTGGAACTAGCGAACTATTCTTGGATTCCGCGTTCTCGCGTCCCTCTCGGTGAGGAGGGTTCCTTCAAGAGCCTGACCGGGGACATTGGTACGACACCTATGCCGGAGAACTCACCACCTCGCTCTAAACTGGGAACTCTTCTGGAGAGGGCAAAAGCCATCACTGTGAACCAACTCATGCATGCACTCAATATGCATAAGAATGCCCGGATGCGATTGGGGGAGTACCTTGTGGCGTATGGGTACATCAGCGAAGAACAGCTAGCGCGAGCGCTCGCTGAACAATTCGGCCTGCCGTTTGTGAACCTAGCGAAGGAAAACATCGAGACGTTCTATGCCAAGATGATTCCCAAGGAGTATGCGTTACAATATGAGGTCTTACCAATCAGCCATTCAGGCGGCAAACTGACAACTGCCGTGGCTGATCCCACTGATAAAACGGTCCTGCAGAAACTGAAGACAATGACCGGACTTTCCGTGGTGCCAGTGATAGCAACAACCAGTGCCATCCATGATGCTATTAATCGAGTGTTTCATTGACCACCATCAAGACCAGACTGAACACCCCGGCGCACCACCCGCCATCCTCGCTGGAACCGCAGTCGGCCTGGGTGGCGCGGCGGTCCCATCTCATACCGTCCTGTACCACGTCTAGCCGTACGGTCTAACATCAGTCTAACACCACCCCGGCGAGCAGGCTTGATCCACACCCGAGTCTGCCAACGGCGCTACCGGCATGTAGCTTCAGTGCCTCGGCCCCGGTAGAGCGAAACCGGGGGATAGGCTTGGGACCGTCCACCTCGCCCAACCAGGCGCTACGCACATGGAACCAGCGTGTGTTGTTCCTCACAAGGAGAACGACGGGGGGGAGGCGTGTCGCTGACGGCGGGTGAGGCGGAAAAGATCTGGTAGTTATTTCTGGAATCTACAACAGGGCCGTCGTGAGGCTCTCCGGCAGTCAGTGTTCATGGTGTCCACCTTCATGCGTGTTTCTCTATGTAGGTGAGCAAGGCACGTGCTTTGGCAACAACGTTGGCGTGGTGTTCCATGAACGGATGGCTATCATCTTCGGACGCGCCGCCATCGGTGTCGATGCATTGCAAACATTTCTGTAGTATCGCGGCCAGCGCATCCCGTTGCTGTTCGGTTGTGTAATCGCGCCTTTACGTGTTTGAGATAGGCGGTTGCGATGTCTTGTTCTTCTTGCGTTCCCACTCTCATGTCTCCTTATTTGGCACTCGGCGGCACTATGCCCCGTAATCCCCGCCCCCAATAAGGCCACCACCTTCGGCCCCAAAAGGCGACATACTCTGTCCTGTTAGAAACTGAGTCTACCGTCAGGAGCAGCTGTTCTCGTCTTTCGACTTTAGGCGAGCCTTCCCGTCCCTGTCGGGATCTGAGGCTTTCTGCTTTTCGCGAGGCTTAAGGCTCCTCACTTCTGCTAAGGGTTTCCGTTTGTTGGAGGGATAGCACAAGTTGCGCGTCGGTAAGCGCCTCCTGAAGGGCCTTCCGTTCGGCCTCAATGCGATGATGTTTGGCGGCCACCTTCTCGAAAAGGATGGAGCTGGCGAGAGGAATCGAACCTCCAACCTGTGGTTTACAAAACCACTGCTCTGCCGTTGAGCTACGCCAGCGTCCGAATCCTCTTACCACAATGGTCTGTAGGCATCAACCTTTCACCGTGGGAAGCGGATGCTTCGCGCGCTACAAGGTGGACGGCTTCATGAGCAACAGTCGGGAACGGAATTGCTAAGCTCCACGCTACTGGAGCGCGTGGGTACAAGCTAGATCCTCCTCCTAGTGCTTCTTGTTCCCCTCGAGATGAAACCAATGGAAAAACCGGTGGAGGATCGGCGCGATCATAATTCCGGTGACAACCACGAAGATAAGGCCGCTGAATAACGCGTAGGCGGATGCAAATAACTTTGCTGCGGTCGTGTGCAATTCATTGACGGGGCCCATCCCGCCCAGAATCATTGACGCGTTGAGAATAGCGTCAACCCAGGGCAAGTCTTCCAGAAGACGATAGCCAAGGATGCCTATTCCCAAGGCGATTGCGATGATAAACATAGCGAGCGCCACACTCTGGACAATGCGGCGAACGAAGACCGCAAATGGCACGAGCGGTTCATGGCGTCGCTCAAACACGGCAATCCTCGGCCGCAGATGGGGCAGAGCAGCACGCCAGAAAAGTTCCGCCGCCTAGCATTGACGCTCCGAAAGGTTCATGGGATACTCGTGAAGAGGGACTATGGTTACGGTACGTCTATTAGGAAATCTGATCTCATCCACCGGCGAGCGGGAGCTGGAGTGGGAGGTGAAGGAGCCGACCCCACTGCGACAACTGCTTGAAAAACATACAGCCGAAATACCGGAGGTCCTGGCGCTTCTGGGGCAAAAAGAACCCGAATGCATGTTGACGGTGGGAATCCGGATCGCCACTAACACCACAGTCGTGAAAGACGGTGACATCATTAAGGTCACGCCGCATAACAGCCAGCTTCATTCCGCCGATTTTCCTACCTGGCATGGAGGCAGCGTCTAGCCGGCCCGCGACCTTCTCGATTTTCGACGTTCTTCCTGGTCGAGGTTCCGTTTCCGGATCCGCAGACTTGCGGGGGTAACTTCCACCAACTCATCGGGGCCGATGTATTCCAGCGCCAGCTCGAGGGTCATTTCCCGGGGAGGAGTCAGCACAAGGGCATCATCCGACCCCGAGGCCCGCATGTTTGAGAGGTGCTTCGCCTTGCAGACATTCACGTCCAGGTCTTCGTCCCTGGAATTTTGACCGACGACCATGCCTTGGTACACTTCGACCTGCGAGCCGATAAACAGAGTGCCGCGTTCCTGCGCGATGTTTAATCCATACGCGCTGCTGAAACCGGTTTCATGCGCGACGAGGGAGCCATGGCTGTTCATCTGGACGGAGCGTGGATCCGTTTTTTCGTAGCCCTGAAAGATGTGATTGAGGATCACGGTGCCCTTTGTTTTGGTGAGCAGCAAGCTCTTGAGCCCGATCACCCCTCGGGTGGGGATGTGGTATTCCAAGTGAAGATTGTCGTGAGCCGTCAGCTTCATGTGCCGCAGGACGCCGCGCCGCGGGCCCACTTCTTCAATAACCGCTCCCTGATACTCGACGGGAACCTCTATCATAAGCTCTTCGTACGGCTCCAGCGTGACGCCGTCCTCTTCCCGGAGAATCACCTTGGGTTGAGAGACCTGCAGTTCATAGCCTTCGCGCCGCATGGTCTCGATGAAGACCGCCAGGTGCAGCTCTCCACGGCCGGCTACCAAAAACGAGTCCGCGGAATCCGTTTCATCGACGCGCAGCGAGACATTGGTCTCCAGTTCTTTATAGAGGCGATCGCGAAGATGGCGCGAGGTGAGGTATTTGCCTTCGCGGCCGGCAAAGGGGCTCGTATTGACTGAGAAGGTGACCTCCACCGTCGGTTGATCGATCGCGACAGGCGGCAGGGCCATGGGGCGCTCGGCATCCGCGAGCGTTTCGCCGATTCCGATTTCATCAAATCCCGCGACGGCGACGATCTCTCCGGCCTCGACCGAATCTACCTCCTTGCGCTCTAAACCTTCAAAGATCAGAAGATCCGTCGCGCGGCCTAATACCTGCGTGCCGTCGGTCTTGATTTGCATCAGGCTTTGCCGCTTGTTGAGCGTTCCGGACAAGAGCTTGCCGATGCCCATTTTCCCTTTGTAGGAATCGTGCACCAGGGCGAGCACGAGCATTTGAAGCGGCCGATCCAGAAAGATCGGGGGCGCGGGCATCTTGTGAAGGATCGTCTCAAGCAAGGGAGCGATATCTGTGCCGGGTTTTTCGCTGTCGAGAGAGGCAGTGCCATTCAAGGCTGAGGTATAGACGATCGGAAAGTCGAGTTGCTCGTCAGTCGCTCCCAGGTGAGCAAAGAGGTCGAAAGTGCGGTTGACCACGTCCTCGATCTGCGCGTCGTGGCGGTCGACCTTGTTGATTACAACGATAGCCTTGTGGCCCAGGGAAAGCGCCTTGCGCAGTACAAATGTGGTCTGCGGCATCGGGCCTTCTTTGGCGTCGACGAGGAGAAGGACCCCGTCCACCATCCGCAGGGTCCGCTCGACCTCTCCGCCGAAATCTGCATGGCCGGGCGTATCGACGATATTGATTTTCACGCCGTTATACAGGACACTGGCATTCTTCGCCTTAATGGTGATGCCCCGCTCCCGCTCTTGGTCCATCGAATCCAGAATGCGCTCTCCCATGCCCGTAATGTTCCGGTGTGCCCGGGTCTGACGAAGAATGGCGTCCACCAGCGTCGTCTTACCGTGGTCCACGTGCGCGATGATGGCGATGTTGCGAAGATCGGTGCGACGCATGTCCTGTCAACCTCTGGCCATAAAAAAAAGCCGTCTGCCGGTGGCAGACGACCTGGCTATATAAGATAGCATAAAAGGCAGGGGAATAAAAGGAAACAGCGGGTCAACGATGCGTGAACAACATCGTCGCGGCAAGCTGGTTTCACTGGCGACTTCTTGTGATTGTCTCACAGGCAAGGTATCATAAACCTAAACCATGCGGTCGTTCTGGAAGAGCTTTTTCATCATCGCCCTCAGCGCTGTTGCCATCGGTGCGGGCGTCCTCGCCGGCACTGTGTGGTACCTGTTCCAAGACTTACCCTCAATTACCGGTCTGCATGAGTATCAACCGAGCCTTGTCACCCGCGTATATTCCGCGGATAAGCAAGTCATCGGCCAGTTTTTCGTCGAGCGCCGCATTCTGGTGCCGCTCCAGGAAATTCCCAAGCCGTTGGTGAACGCGGTGATCGCCACGGAAGACTCGCGGTTTTTCGAACATCGGGGTGTCGATTTCGTCGGCATTGCGCGCGCGGTGCTCACCAACCTCGTCTCCGGACGGATTCGACAGGGCGCGAGCACGATCACCCAGCAGTTGGCGCGCTCGTTGTTTCTCTCTCCGAAACGGGATTTTGACCGTAAGGTCCGGGAAGTGCTGCTCGCTCTCAAGATTGAGCAGATGCTCAACAAGGACCAGATTCTGGAGCTCTACCTGAACCAGATCTATTTCGGCCATGGCGCCTATGGTGTCCAGTCCGCCTCACAAACCTATTTTAATAAGGACGTCGGGCAGTTGACCGTCTCGGAGTGCGCATTTCTCGCAGGGCTTCCCAAGGCACCCTCCGATTACTCGCCCTACAACCACCAACAGGCGGCCAAGCGGCGCCAGGCAGTGGTCCTCAAGCGCATGACTGAGGAGGGATTCATTACTCCCCAACAGGCCTCCCAGGCCATCGCGCAGCCCTTGTCTTTTCGTCCCCTGGCCCGGGATGACCTCGCGCCTTATTTCGTGGAACGCGTACGCCAGCGCCTGGTGGCGGAGTACGGGGAAACCATGGTGTACAAAGGCGGGCTCCAGGTCTACACGACCCTGTCCCGACCCGCGCAACTTGTTGCGACCTCCGCCCTTCAAGAAGGACTCCGCCAGCTTGATAAGCGGCAGGGCTACCGGGGGCCACTGCGCCGCGCGCGGCCTGACGACAAGCCGGACGTGCATATCGGAACAATAGCGGCCGGCTCCCTTCGGGAAGGTGACATTCTCGAAGGCATCGTGACGAAGGTTGGCCGCGATGGCGTGGTCGTGACCGTGCAAGGTGTCTTGGGAAAAATCGCCGTTGATGATCTCGCGTGGGCCGGGCGGTCGTCGCGCGCAACGGAGACGAGCAAAATCAAGAGTCCGGGGGAGATCTTCAAAATCGGCGATGTGATCGAAGTCGGCGTGAAGAAAATTGCAAATCCGCTCGCGCAATTAACGCTCGAACAGACCCCTCAGGTTGAGGGCGCCTTGCTGTCACTCGATCCACGGACCGGCGGGATTCTGGCCATGGTCGGGGGCTATGACTTTAAGCGCAGCGAGTATAATCGCACGGTGCTCTCCCGGCGGCAACCGGGGTCTGCGTTTAAGCCTATCATCTATGCAACCGCCGTGGATAAGGGACTCTCGCCCGGAACGCCGCTCGTGGACTCCGGCGTGGTCTTTAACGAAAATGATCCTGACATGGTCTGGCGTCCTGAGAACTACGACAGAAAATTTTATGGGCAGATCCTGATGCGAGACGCGCTGGCGCATTCGCGAAATGCGGCCACTGTCCGTCTTCTGGAGAAAATCGGCGTACCCTCGGTCCTCGATCTCGCGCAAAAAGTAGGGATCGCCTCACCGTTGGCGCACGATCTCACTCTAGCGCTAGGGTCCTCCGGTGTCACAGTACAGGAATTGACTGCCGCGTATGGCCTATTTTTGAACCAGGGGATCGGCTTGGAGCCCTATCTCATCGAATCCGTTTTGGACGCCAGTGGAAAATCCTTGGAGTATCACGTGCCGGAACCCAGGCAAGTGCTCTCGAAGGAAACGGCGTATCTCATCACCAACATGATGGAGGATGTGATCCAACGGGGAACGGCGCAGGCAGCAAGGGGTATGGGGCGTCCGCTGGCGGGGAAGACGGGGACCACGAATGACTACACCGATGCCTGGTTTGTCGGCGGCGCCCCGAACCTCGTGACCGGAATTTGGCTTGGCTTTGATGACATCCGTACCCTCGGCGAAAAAGAGACCGGTTCCCACGCGGCCTTGCCGATCTGGATGACTTACATGAAAGCGGCGCTCGAACCACTGCCGATCATCCCGTTCACGATTCCGGACGGGATCGTCTTTGCGAAGATTGATCCGGTGACGGGTCTGCTTGCAGCGGACGGTGCGTCAACCGGCGTGGTGGAGGTCTTTGTCAAGGGGACCGAGCCAACTCAGCAGGCCGGCGAAACGTCTTCCCCCTCCGACTTTTTTAAGTTCGACAAGCTGTAAGAGCCCCGGTGCCCGGCACGGTTTTTCACGGAAGCTTGGATCGAAAAAACGGTGACAGGCCCGTCACCCTTTGGCGTCCTGATATTCTTCATGCCAGGCCATTTGAATCGCTTCAAGGATCTTCTCATTAGACTTTTCAGGGTTGCCGATGAACCCAGGAATCCCGCGCACCCATGTATGAAGGTCGGTGAAGCGGACGGTGAGAGGATCAATATCCGGATGGGTTTGCATCAACTGCAAGGCGATGTCTTCGACGTCGTTCCAGTCCAACTCCATGACGATACCTTTCTTATCGCGTCACCCTGAACCACGGGAAGGGTCTAGATTTTTCGATGCGCTCAGAATCACATCTGCTACGGCATCTGCGACAGCTTCTTGTCTTTTAGGGCGTCCTGCAGGGAATGGTTCATCAATCGCTCGGCCAATGGAGAGGAAGCCCTGTTGAGCGCTTCTATAGCCTGGCGGATTTTGCGATGATCGTGGCCCGTCAAAGATTGCGTCAATTCGGCGGCCGACTGGCGGATTGCCTCCTGCTCCTCGGAAGTCGTTAAGTCCTGTATCTCCGCCGCCCTTGCCAGGGCCTTGTCAGTGGCGCGTAAAATGCTCTGGGCCTCGTTGACGGCCTCGATCCGCTGGCGCTCTTTAATATCCTGCTGTGCGAAAATGTATGACTCGTGGATCATGCGCTCAACTTCCTGATCCGACAGGCCGTAGGAGGGCTTCACCTCGATCGACTGCGCTTCGCCGGTGCGAACATCGCGCGCCGTCACGCTGAGAATGCCGTTGGCGTCGATCATGAAGGTCACCTCGACGCGGGGCACGCTGGCGGGCAGGGGGGGAATCTTTAACTGAAACCGGGCCAGGCTGCGATTGTCCTTAGCTAATTCTCGCTCCCCCTGAAGAATATGGATGTCCACGGACGTTTGTCCATCGACGAACGTCGTAAACATTTCCTTGGCGCTGGTTGGAATGGTGGTATTGCGGCGGACCAAGCTGCTCATGACGCCACCCATCGTCTCGATGCCGAGCGTGAGGGGAGTGACATCCAGGAGGAGCATGTCCTGAATACCGCCGGCCAAGATGCTCGCCTGGACGGCTGCGCCGAGCGCGACGACCTCATCAGGATTGAGCTCGCAATGCGGCGGCTTGCCGAAGAGGGCCTCGACCTTTTGGCGAACGAGGGGCATGCGCGTGGACCCACCGACCAGTACCACTTCGTCGACGTCGGCCGCTGAGAGTCCGGCATCCACAAGCGCTTTGCGCGTGGGTGATAAGGTTCTCTCAATGAGATCGGTGACCATCGCTTCGAATTCCTTACGACTGAAGACCCGGCGATAGGTCCCGCCGTCCTCAGGCAACGGCACCTCCACAGAGACTTCCTTTTCCGACGACAGCCGACACTTTGCCTGTTCGGCCCGAACTCGGACTTCTTGAGCCAGTTCAGGGTGCTTTTTGATGTGTGCGCCATGCGTCGTTTTAATCTCTTCCAGCATCACTTCCATGAGGCGCCGGTCAAAATCATCACCGCCCAAGTGGGTGTTGCCGTTGGTCGCGAGCACCTCAAAGATGCCGCCCTTGAGCTTTAGAATCGAGATATCAAATGTCCCCCCGCCTAAATCGTACACCGCGATCAGGCCTTGTTTGCGTTTTTGTAGCCCGTACGCGAGCGCGGCCGCCGTCGGCTCGTTCACGATACGCATGACATCCAAGCCGGCGATCTTCCCCGCGTCCTTGGTGGCCTGCCGCTGGCTATCATTAAAATAGGCCGGCACGGTAATGACCGCCTTGCGGATCTCCTCTCCGAAAAAGCGCTCGGCACGGCTCTTCAGCTCCTTGAGGATCATGGCAGAAATTTCCGGCGGCGTCAGGGCCTTGTCGCCGATATGGATTTGAATCACGCCGGCCTGCTCCGTCAGCCGATAGGGAAAGTATTGGAGCTCGTCCTGCACGTCACTGAGGCCTTTTCCCATGAACCGCTTGACGGAATACACGGTACGCTCAGGATGTCGCGTGAGTTGTTCCTTCGCGGTATCGCCCACCTGCAGCCCCTCCGGAGTGTAGGCTACGATGGAGGGCACCAGCCTATCGCCAGCGGCGTCCGCAATGATGGTCGGCACCTTGCCGTCCATATAGGCGATCAAGGAGTTAGTGGTCCCTAAGTCAATGCCGACGATGCGTGCCATTATTCCAAGGCCTCCGCTATGTTCGCGAGCATCGTGTTCAAATAGTTCCGCTGTGACACAATGTCGCGCATCTGCTTGAGGACCTGTTCTTTTTCAGTTTTCTGGCCCTGGTCGCTCGACGATCGGTCCACCAGCCGGTCCCAGAGCTGAAACAATTCGGCCAATCGCCGCTCTAAAGCCCCGCGTTTTGCCTCGAGTGTGCCGCGCTCAGCTCTGAGCCGGCCGACGATTTCCTCGGAGCCGGTTCCCTTTTGGGCCTTTAGGGTCTGCAACTGCTCCAGCTGCTCTTGAATTTCGAGCAGTATCTCGAAGAGTTCAGTGGGGGCTTTGCCCGGAATCTCCTTCGCCGACCCGGCCTCCAAACGCAGAAGGTATTCCACGCGCTCAATGGGGCTTTTCAAGGTGGAATAGGCCTGATTGAGCGTCGCTGAGTTGGCGAGACTGACGGCTCGTTCCATATCGGACTTGCCCTCGTAGAAATCGGGATGGAACGCCCGGCTCATCTCATAAAATTTAGTCTCAAGCATCCCTGTATCGATATTCAACTTTCGAGGCAGACCGAGGGCGGTGAAGTAATCGATGTCCTTCGACAAAGGCTGCACCTTGACACACTGCTGGCAAAAGTATTCGCCTCCGATGTCCGACTGGCAATGCCAGCACATGCTCCGCGCCAACGGGAGCTCCTTCTTCACGATCGCCATAACCGCCTCTCTAAATAAAGAAGCCCGGCTGGTTGGCCGGGCCCTGGCTGCTCACAATGATAATGGCCGAAGAACGGCCGCCCTCCCGGAATGCTACGCGGAGAAAGACTCTCCGCACCCGCAACTCTTCGTGGCGTTGGGATTACTGAACTTAAACTGACCGCTCAACAGATCCTTTTGATAGTCAAGCTGGGTCCCTTGCAGGTAGATGGCGCTTTTCATGTCCACGATCACCCGAATATCCTCGACGTCGTACACCTGATCATAGGGGCCGATCTCGGTATCAAAATTGACTGTGTAACTCAAACCCGAACAGCCTCCGCCTTTCACCCCCAGGCGCAAGCCGGCTTGGCCGAGACCCTGCACTTCCTGCAGGCGCTTGACTTCCTTCAAGGCATTCGGAGTTAGTGTCACGATAGGAGTGGTGGTTTCAGTTTTTTCCATGGATCCATCCATTGTGCAAGTGTGTGTTATGCCCGTCCTTAGGCTTTCGCCACCGTGCTCTCGGCGGGCGCCGCCGCATCCGATTTTTTCCTGTAGTCTTCAAGGGCTGCTTTGATCGCATCCTCCGCCAGCACCGAGCAGTGGATCTTGACCGGCGGCAGATTCAACTCCTGTACGATGTCGGTGTTCTTGATCTTGTAGGCGTCCTGTACGGTCCGGCCCTTCAGCCATTCCGTTGCGAGGCTGGAGCTTGCAATCGCCGATCCGCAACCGAAGGTTTTAAACTTCGCGTCAACAATGACGTCGTTTTGGACCTTGATTTGCAGCTTCATGACGTCGCCGCATTCCGGCGCGCCTACGATGCCGGTACCGACCGATTGATCGTCCTTCGGCAGGCTGCCAAGATTCCGAGGATTGTTATAGTGGTCAATAACTTTATCACTGTACGCCATGGTCTCTCCTCCTTAACGCTGCGCGATTCCTAGTTTGTTTAATGGGCGGCCCATTGCACCGATTTCAGGTCAATACCTTCTTTCGCCATTTCATAGAGCGGAGACATCTCACGCAGCCGGGTCACCGCTTCGACCATACGTTTGGCCGTGTAATCGACTTCTTCGTCGGTGTTAAAGCGGCCCAGGCCGAATCGAATCGAGGAGTGGGCCAGATCCGAACCAACGCCGAGCGCCCGCAGCACATAAGATGGTTCCAACGTTGCCGAAGTGCAGGCGGATCCCGATGATAACGCGATTTCCTTCACGCCCATCAGTAGCGCTTCGCCTTCCACATAGGCAAAACTGATGTTCAGATTGTTCGGGAGTCGCTCGGTCGGGTGTCCATTGAGATAGCACTCGTCCAGCTTCTCCATGATTCGCGCCTGAAGCCGATCCCGCATGGCGGCGATCCGGCGGCTCTCGGCCGTCATCTCCTGCTCGCAGAGCTCGGCCGCTTTGCCGAAGCCGACGATCAAAGGAACCGGGAGTGTTCCAGAGCGCATCCCGCGCTCGTGGCCGCCTCCATCGATCTGCGGTACAAGGCGCACGCGGGGGCCTTTCTTGCGCACATAGAGGGCGCCCACGCCCTTTGGTCCATAGATTTTGTGGCTGCTGAAGGACATCAGATCGACGGCAAGTTGGTTCACATCCACCGGTATCTTGCCCACGCCCTGGGTCGCGTCACAATGAAACACGATCCCCTTCTCTTTGGCGATCTTGCCGATCTCGGCAATGGGATTAATGGTGCCAATCTCATTGTTCGCCAGCATGATGGAGATCAAGATGGTTTTCTCGGTAATGGCATTGCGGACGTCCTGGGGGTTCACGCGGCCCTCTTTATCGACGGACAAGTAGGTCACCTCAATGCCGCGCTTCTCTAAGGCCTTGCAGGCATCCAGGACCGCTCGGTGCTCGGTCATCGACGTGATGACGTGATTGCCCTTCTCCTTGTACATCTCTACCGCGCCCTTGAGGGCGAGGTTGTCGGACTCCGTAGCGCCGCTGGTGAACACCAGTTCCTTGGGATCGCAATGAATCAGCTTCGCAATCTGCTTGCGGGCATTTTCCACTCCCTCTTCGGCTTCCCACCCGAACTGATGGTTGCGGCTGGCGGCGTTCCCGAATTTCTCGATAAAATAGGGTAACATCACGTCAAGAACCCGCGGATCCATCGGCGTCGTGGAATGGTTATCCATGAAGATTGGAAACTTCATCGTGGAACTCCTTTTTATCCTTTAAACGCCAGTGAGTCGGCGCGCGTCGGTTGAATCGTGGTACTGAAGGTCGTCATATCCTCGATCGACATACTCTCCAGAAGGGAGTAAATGCTATTTTGAATATTGCGCAGCGGAGTTCGGATATTGCAGCGCGGCATCTGGACACAGTGGGAGTCCTCATTATGATAGCATTCAGTAATGCCGATATGGCCTTCGATCGCTTGAATCACAGATAAGACGGAAATATCGCTCGCGGCCTTCGCCAAGAGGTATCCCCCCTTTGGTCCATTCTGGCTAATGACCAAGCCCTTTTTCCCCAATTTTTGAAGGACCTTGGCCAAAAGCTCCACCGGAATGCGGTATTCCTCGGCAATCTCCTTCGTATTGACGGCCCGAAGGGAATTTTTAGAGGCCATGTATTGGACAGCCATGAGGGCATAGTCAGTTTTCTTGGAAAGCTTCAACATCGTGTTCTCTCGTATATCCGATGGTTCAGGTCGCCGACTAATCGCATCGGAGACCATCTCAGTCGGGTATAAGGTAGCATCTTATAAAACCGCTTGTCAAGAGAGATAAAATCGTTTACATATCGGTATCTTAAGGAGGATGAAGGGATGACGGTTCGCGTTCGGTTTGCCCCGAGTCCTACAGGATATCTTCACATCGGAGGTCTACGGACGGCCCTTTTCAACTGGTTATTCGCCAGACACGAGAGGGGTGTGTTCATTCTCAGAATTGAAGATACTGACCGGGAACGCTCAACGCCGGAAGCCATTACCGCGATTATCGATGGGATAAAATGGGTGGGGCTGGACTGGGATGAGGGTCCGGTATACCAGACCGAGCGGCTGCCCCTTTATAGCGAACATGCTGAACGTCTTATTGCGCAGGGCAGGGCCTATTATTGTTATTGTTCGGAAGAAGAGCTCGATGTTCGGCGGAAGGAAGCGCTGGCGCGAAAGGAGCTTCCCAAATACGATCGCCGTTGCTTCGGACGGACCGATCCGCCTCCTAAGGGGAGGGCCGCGGCGGTACGCTTCGTAACGCCGCAGACCGGGCAAACGGTGGTAAAGGATATGGTGAAAGGCCGCGTGGTATTTGAGAACAGTCAACTTGATGACCTCGTCATCATACGCTCGAACGGCCTGCCGACCTATAACTTCGGAGCGGTAGTGGACGACGCGGCGATGGGCATTACGCATGTCATCCGGGGCGATGACCATCTCAACAATACGCCTCGCCAAATCCTTCTCTATGAAGCACTGGGATATCAACCTCCGTGTTTTGGACATCTGTCCATGATTCTTGGCGTAGACAAAGTGAAGCTCTCCAAGCGGCATGGCGCAACATCGGTCCTCGAATACCAGGAGGCAGGCTACTTGCCCGAAGCCTTAGTGAATTACTTGGTCCGATTAGGATGGTCGTTCGGCGATCAGGAAGTTTTCTCGCTGAAGGAGATGGTGGATAAATTCACCCTCGATCATATCAATAAGTCGGCCGCTGCCTTTAACGGAGAGAAGCTGCTCTGGCTGAATAGCCATTACATCCGGCAGGCCGATCCGAAGCGCCTTGCGGACTTATTGGTGCCGATCCTGAAGAAGCAAACGCTGGTGGCTGAAGACGCTGTGTTGGATTCTGACTGGCTCGAACGGCTGGTCACCGTGCTGCGGGATCGATCGAGAACTCTGTTGGAGATGGCCGAAAAAGCGGCCCCTTTTTTAGGGGAGGTCGTATCGATAGAACCGGAGGCGCAACAATTCCTCACGCCCCAGATCAAACCCGCTCTGACTCGGCTGTATTCCACTATCGAGCAGGCTTCCTTTGATCATGCCGACCTCGAGCGAGGATTTAAAGCGGTTCTTACGGAAACGGGATTGACGATGAATCAACTCGCTCAGCCGGTACGAGCCGCGCTCACGGGGCGGACCATTAGTCCGGGAATATTCGATGTCATGCTGCTGTTAGGGCGCGAACGCACCCTCTTGCGGTTGCGGAAGGCCATTGACTTGATCGGTTGAGACAACGATAATATTTTGCTAGGGGTTGGGGGATCGTCTAGTGGTAGGACGACAGACTCTGGATCTGTCTACCGAGGTTCGAATCCTCGTCCCCCAGCCACCTTGCTTCGATAGCGCCCACCCGAACCGGCATCTAATGCCCTTCTCTGACGAGATTCTTATTCCAGGCGGGAATTTCGACCACGATATCCATCGTACCGTTCGGCACGCACTGGCATCCTAGTCGCGACTGCAAGGAGATGTCGGGGGCTTCATCCAGTTGGTCGAGTTCGTCATCGGTGGCTGGGCTACACGATTCAAGACCCTGCTTGATCTTCACGTGGCAGGTCGAGCAGGCGCAGACGCCTCCGCAGACATGTTCTAACCCAATGTCTGCGCCCATCGCGATGTCGAGAACACTCCCGGGTTGCCCCGTCGGGCCATAGGGGATTTTCGCAGGATCCACGTCAATTACGATCGGGGAACTGGTCCCCAGGATGGTTAATTTGTAGGGCTTCTTCGGTAGCTCGAAGTTCGCCTGTTCGATGTACGGGTTTGTTCCACCCAACGCAGTGCTCCCTCGTGATGTGCTCACTCGACTGTTTGCTGTCTTTCATAAGGGTATAATATCGATACATTCCTGCGCAACCCATCTTGTATCTTGGAGTCATTCCTTCAGTTGACAAGCTTTGCGTGCATCCGGTATGGTTGCCTCGGTTTTGCAGCTTCCCTGCATTCCCCATACGACCCGGTCCCATCGTCTAGCCTGGCCTAGGACGGTGCCCTCTCAAGGCATAAACACGGGTTCAAATCCCGTTGGGACCACCACCCGACAGACCATGCAAGTTTGCAGACATGTGAAGTCTGTGCTGCACTAAATCATTCTATGTCCCGTGAAATTCAAACTGACGCGGCTGAAGCCTTTAAAGCCAGCAAGAGCTTTTCATATCCAGGCTCATCGTTCTTGACTGTAAAGGCAATCGGGCGGTTATTAAAGTCCTTTATGGCATAACTAATGATGAGTTTGTCTTCCAACTCCTCGATATATGCGATGTGGTCAAGATTGTAGTGCCGAATTCCACAGCGGATAAATCTCATTTCGCTACTCCTTCAATAAGTTCTGCATTCGATTGAGTGCTCTCTGATCCGAACTTCCCGACACAAAGCGACTCTAGATAGGCGGGCGAGAGATCACGTCATTCGGGCGTGCTATTGGGAGTAGAGGATCCATTCTCGCTTCGGCGTCGGTTACTCTCAGCCAGGATGCCTCTTTGAAGTTGTGCAATAATGGCGGCTTTCTCGGTGATTTTCTGAATAGATAAGGCGCCGACCTGTTGTCGATAGTCATACAGCGCGTGAAGCACGTTGCAAATAGTCTGCTTTTTCTCTGTTGATAATGTGGCGACTTTCTCCACATGATTCTGCGTTGCCGATGGCGAGTCCACGCCTCCATTGACAGTTAGCGTCCTCTCATAGGCAACAAGCTCATTCTCTTTCTGTTGCGTATCCATCATGATCAATGGCTGAAGCGCCGCAAGATATGTGAACACATCGATCCCTGCGTCTGCTGCCTCACGACTGATGTCAATGTCAGGCGGCCAGACACCCCATGGCCGGCCGAGCAAATAAATCTTCCTGACATCTTCCGTCGGTAGGCGTGCCTGTTGCCCTAAGAACCGGTAGAAGCCGTGTACGGTCATCAACTCAAACAATTCAATCGGATTCATAGCTGGTCCATCAGTCGGAGCCCATCGCGGACACGGTATTACTCCAGATTTTCGAAGAACCTTGAGAACCCTTTCGCGGATGTGGGGAAGTCATGAGCAGTGGAGGCTAGTCATCGATCGCGCGAGAGGGAACACATGGATGCGCAAGGGAATAGTCGGCCTGCTCTAACGTTAGACTCATTTTATCATGTCCAGCCCCAATGAAGAATCTTTTTTCGTCTTTCTTCCAGAAGACATGAAATCTCTCACTAATAGTACCAGTATTGCTCCAAAAGAAAGAAATAACTCCCACTTTGTCATGACAAGGGTTCATGATGTCTACTATGCGATTAACTTTCCACAGTTGGTCAGCCTGGGAAGAGACGGGTAGCAAAGGCTGTACGGTGGGCGCCGCAGCAACACAACTTGGTACAACCCGTGCGGTAATACTCAAGCTCCTGAAAGCAGGTCGGCTCGATGAGGTAAGAATATATGAAGGAGGCAAACACATCGCAACGTTGGTCAAGACCTAGATCCGGTTGGAGGTAAGCCGGTGCGTCTGTGTACTCCGCTGTGGAAGATCAACGAGCCATTGCGTGAGCCATTCGCGGAGTTGCGCGAGCACCTGGCTTTGCAAGTTGGCGGGGGTATGCTAGCAGCGAAAGCTAGCGAACGTTATTTCTCTTTCAGCGTTTCTAGCAGAAGGTTGAGTTTTTCTGAATCGATGGGCTTCACCATATAGCTGACGGCGCCATGAGTAAAACTTTCGTCTAGATCCCGTTCCGCTTCGGAGTTCGTTAGGATCACTACTCGCACGCCATTCTTGCTCAACTGCGGAGACATTTCTTCGAGCATCTCGAGGCCGCCTTTTTTCGGGAGACTGAGATCAAGCAAGATTAAGCGAGGAGTGGGGGCGTCCGCGTAAGTACCGTGGCGTTGCAGAAAAGAGACGGCTTCCGCGCCGTCTTTCGCCACGCTTAAATGATAAGGAAGCCGCGAGTCCTTAAAGACTTCTTTTACGAGACGTACATCGCCGGGATTATCTTCTATAACCAGAACTTCTATCGGTTCCTGACCAGTATGCGCCATGGCGGCTTGACCCTCTATTTTAAATGGTGGCTATTGCTTTGCGAAAAAGTTGTGATGTCTCAAAAGGTTTGCAGCGCTATATAGTTCTTGTGCTCTTTGCAAGTCAATTAACCATTTAGAGGGGGGCGGGTGAATATCCATGATTTCATCAAGCATCAATGTAAAAAATCTGGGTGTGGTGGGGGAACGCGCGTGTCTTATAGACCCAGCAATTGGACCAGAATGCCGGTACGGGTGGTCGTCTTTGTCTTCTCCATAATATGTTTGATGTGCTCTTTAATTGTTTGTTCTGTAATGCCCAGAGCATTGCCGATTTCTTTATTCGTCCAACCCTTGAGAAGATGCTCCACGACAGTTCCCTCGCGTTCGGTCAAATGGAAGCGCTCTTTGCTTTGCTCAAGGACGGCGTGCTGTTGTCGCCCGATGACTTCGATCGTCACGAGCATCTGCGCTTCCTCGGGATGCTCCGGGTTCGGTAAACCGACTCCCGAAACAAGCATAGGGCGTTGCGAGCCCATGAGGACCCGCTTAATGCGGAACTGTTCCCAATCTTTGGAATGGGTCCTCAGTTGCAGCTGCTTTTTGACCTCGTTGCACACCTCGATCACGGAAGGAGGCAAGATGCCTCGGGAGTTTTTGTCGCCATGCTGATTAATCTCTGCACAAAGCTTCCACGCTTCCTGATCCTGATAGAGCAGTTTCAGCGATGAGGTAAACACCATGATGGCGGGGCCTTCGCGCTTCTGGGCGATCTGTTGAAGCTCGGCAGCGGCGCTTTTAGAGTCGTTTCTCAGCATTTCCGGGCGACGCTTCGTTCGTGCGGGCGCATCTTCTGGGTCCGATCAGGTGCCAGTACGCTGGCACTAGTTGTAGTACTCCTTGAGCAAAGAGTCAACCGAGACGCCTAGACTGGTGGCATGAGGCAACAATATCTACACAGAGGATCTGTGTGACCTGGTGAAAATCTAGAGAAACAATGGGAAAAAGGGGAAGGAGCTAGTATCGGACTGGCGACTACAAGCGGAGGACCTGGACCAAAATGCCGGTCCGCGTCGTGGTCTTAGTTTTTTCCATAATATGTTTAATGTGCTCTTTGACTGTTTGTTCGGTGACGCCCAATTCGTTCGCGATTTCCTTGTTGGTCCAGCCTTTTAACAAATTCTGAACAACGGCGACTTCCCGATCAGTGAGATGAAACATCTCCTTCGCTTGCTCGGTGACGGCTTCCTGGCGCCGACCGACTTCTTCCATGGTGATGAGTATTCTCGACTGTTGAATACTGGTTTTGTCCGGGAGGCCAACGCCCCTTAGCAGCACCGGTCGCTTTGGGTCACCAATGATGCGCTTTACGCGAAAATGCTCCCAATCCTTTGCGTCCGTACGAACTTGAAGCGTTTTCATGATTTCCGAGCAAAGTTCCGCTACAGCCGGAGGCAAGACACCATTCGCCGCCTTCCCATTTTGCGCCTTGTTGATTTGGGCGCAAAGCTCCCACGTACGACGATCACGGTACATCAACTGCATCGATGAACTCAGGAGCAGGATACCGGGGCCCGCTCGTTTCTCAGCAATACTCTCTAGGTGATAGTCCGTTGAAGACTCACTAGGAGCCGGCGCCGTTTTCTTAGCCCGCATGTTATAGTTCTCTCCGATTTCGATAACTAACTTATAAGCTAAAAGCGATGATTTTCAGGAAATTTATTAAGGATTTGTATGATAGGCTTACCCTAGGAGGAGGTCAACCCCGCCTTCCGTACTACCTAGTATACAGGATCGGTATTGTTGGATACATAGTCTTCCTATAGGGTTACACGCTCGTCCCCGTGGGTTTTCATACTAGAAGGGGCAGAGTTTGGTGCTGCATGGTCTTATGGCTTTTCAAAGAGATACATTAGACCGTTAAGGTGACTAAGGGCAAACTGACGGGCTTCAGCTTGGTTCGACAGCCCTAGGAAAGATTTCTATAAATCTTGGATAAACCTGTGCAAACCCTTCCAGAATTGAGACAGCCCTCGGGGAGTGCCATGAGGCTTCCGCGCTATAGTACACGGTTGTTGATCCTCGGCACCGGCAAGCTGGCCAAAGAACTTGCCGAAGAACTGATTGCCAACCGAAAGCATACATACAGTGTCATTGGTTTTTTAGATCGAAATCCCGTGCGGGTGGGTGAGAGTTTCAATCCCAGCATAATTGGCGCCTACGACCAGCTCTTTGAAATCGTAGAGCGCCACCGCATCCAGACTATTGCGGTCTGTTTGGAGGATCGACGGGGGGAGATGCCGGTCGAGACGCTGCTGGATTTTAAGACATTAGGGCTCCAAGTGGTGGACGGGCATACTCTATACGAAGAAGTCACGGGGCGGATGTCTATCGATTTGGTAAGGCCAAGTGCCATGATTTTCTCGACAGGATTCCGTCGACGGAAAGTCTTAATGGGCCTCAAACGTCTTGTGGATTGCCTGGTATCACTTATAGGTCTGATTTTGCTGAGTCCACTTTGGACCGCCGTAGCACTTTTAATCAGGCTCGACTCCCCAGGGCCTATTTTTTATAAACAGACTCGTATTGGCCGGATGGGCCTGCCCTATACGCTTTGGAAGTTTCGGTCGATGCGACTCGGTGCAGAGGAAAATGGTATTCAATGGGCCGCGGAAGATGATGCCCGTATTACCCGACTCGGTCGCTGGCTCCGAAAGTGGAGAATTGATGAGCTGCCGCAGCTCATCAACGTATTAAAAGGTGAAATGAGCTTAGTGGGACCACGCCCGGAGAGGCCGGTCTTTGTGAATGAACTTCGAGGCACGATCCCCTATTACGATCTGCGCCACACGGTTCGCCCTGGAATTACCGGATGGGCCCAGACAGGGTTTCGCTATGGGTCATCTATCGAAGATGCCCACGTCAAGCTGCAATATGACTTGTATTACATCAAAAATCTCTCGTTATCGCTGGATAGTCGAATCTTTCTGCGGACAATACGTGTAGTGCTGGTGGGTGCGGGCGCACGCTGATAGGCCGCCTCTGCTTTACTGGTGTGGATGAAAAATGACACCCAAGCATTTTTTGAGCTTTCATGTAGAAGAGCATTTTCACGTGCCGGCCTTCGATTCTCCCATGCGGCGGCGGCACTGGGACCGCTGTGAAAGTCGGGTAGAAAAGAATACCGACAAGATCCTGGATCTCTTGGCCGAAAGGCAGGTCAGGGCAACGTTTTTTGTTCTGGGATGGGTTGCTGAGCGGCACGGTGCCCTTATACGACAAATTGCCAGCGAAGGCCATGAGATTGCTTCGCATGGCTATGGGCATGAGCTTTTGAGCGCTCTGACAGCCAAACAATTTCAAGAAGATGTTAGAAAGTCAAAACAAATCTTGGAAGATCTCACCGGCGAATCGGTAGGGGGTTATCGAGCACCCGGCTACTCGCTGACGGAAGAGACAAAGTGGGCGCTGCCTCTCTTGGTGGAAGAGGGGTATACCTATGATTCAAGTCTTTGCGTCGAGCCTGATCGCAGTTCCCGTGGTTCAGTGAGTTACCGTCTGGATACGACTCAGGGACCTCTGTGGGAGATTCCTCTTCATGGCTTGAAAATGGCAGGTCTCAGCATGCCCACCCATGGATTTTCGATGAGGCTTCTCAGCTACCGCTTACTTCGAAAGCTGCTGAAGCGTGCCGAAACGGACCACAAATCGATCGTGGCGCATCTGCGCGCTTGGGAAGTTGATCCTACCCAACCACGCATGAGGGGTCGTTCTTGGGCCGTCTTTCAACAGTACCACAACCTCGACAAGGTTGAAGACCGATTGAGAGTCCTGCTTCGCGATTTCCAGTTCCGTCCGCTCCGAGAGGCCCTGCGCCATCTAGCCGTCCGTAAGGAGGCGACTTTCGCAGTCGTTGAAGCTTGCCAGAAATAGAAACTATGGCCCGCTTCTAGGGTTCATAGCCGGGGGACTCTTCAGGGGATTCTCTTCGATACTGCTTCTGCCCGCGACTCTCGGGTACGGATAGTATCAAAGCCTCAATGATGAAGTGACTGAGCTTCACATTATCATCAATTTCGGCTAATCTATACAACCTAGAGGTGATCCGGTAAAATCCTGCCGCCCATGGGCTATCGGATGAAAGGGAGTAGATGGAACAATTTTTAAAGAAAATTGAGGATCGTGCGGCCTGTGTGGCGGTTATCGGGTTAGGATACGTGGGACTGCCGCTAGCGGTGGAGTTCGCGAAAGCCGGGTTTCGGGTAATCGGGATAGATGTGGACGCGGTCAGGGTGGGGCGTCTCAAGCGCGGAGAAAGCTATATAAAAGATATACCCTCGGAAGATCTCCAGAAAATCATTGCAGACGGACGATTCGTGGCGACTACCGCGTTATCCTTCTTGGCGGAAGCCGATGCCTGCTGCATTTGTGTCCCCACACCCCTCGGCAAGACCAAAGATCCAGACGTTTCCTTTATCCTGCAAGCGGCGCGAGCGGTGAAGTCAAGCCTGCGACGGGGCCAGCTTATCGTACTGGAAAGCACAACTTATCCAGGTACGACGCGGGAACTTGTCCTACCCATGTTAGAGGAGGATGGTCTGAAGGTAGGGGTGGACTTTGGCCTGGCCTTCTCGCCGGAGCGGATTGATCCCGGCAACCCCACCTACGGCCTGAAGAACACGCCTCGCGTAGTGGGCGGCATCACCCCGGCGTGCACCCAGATGGCCGTCGCGCTGTACAGCCAAATCGTAGCGCGAGTGATGCCGGTCTCGTCGGTGGAAGCTGCCGAGATGACCAAACTGTTGGAAAACACTTTCCGGATCGTGAATATTGGACTGGTCAATGAGATCGCAATCATGTGCGATCGGCTTGGCATCAATGTGTGGGAAGTCGTCGAGGCCGCTTCAACGAAACCCTACGGGTTCATTCCTTTCTATCCCGGTCCCGGACTGGGGGGTCACTGCATCCCGGTCGATCCCCATTATCTGTCGTGGAAACTGCGAACGCTGAATTACCGAGCTCGCTTCATTGAACTCGCCGGCGAAATCAATGCTGAAATGCCCGAATATGTGATTGGCAAGATTACCGATGCCCTCAACCGTGCCAAAAAGAGCGTCAATGGCTCATCGGTGTTGATATTGGGGGTGGCCTACAAGCGCGATATTGACGATGTGCGAGAATCGCCGGCGCTGGATATCATCAAGCTGCTATGCAACAAAGGGGCTGAAGTTACGTGGCACGATCCTTATGTGAGGGAGCTCAAAGGCATGGAATCCCTTACCCGTGCCGAAGCGGTCACTAGCGAGCTGCTGTCCCAGGCGGACTGTGTCGTGATCACGACAGACCATTCTACCTATGATTGGGAGGCGATTGTGAAGGACGCGAACCTGATTGTAGACAGCCGAAACGCAACCCGCCAGGTTGGTTTAGGCCGCCATAAAATTGTCCCGCTTTGAGTCTGTGTGGTTGAAGAGGAGGCGTTGATGAAGAGTAAAGCTGCGCTGTTACGGCAGCTTTTTTCGAGGCCAGGCATCATCCGACTGATCGGGGCGCATGACGCCTTGGGAGCCCAACTGGGCGAACGCGCTGGGTTCGATGGAGTCTGGTCGAGTGGCCTGGAAATATCAGCTTCCTATGGCGTGCCCGATGCCGGCATCCTGACAATGTCTGAATACCTGGCGGCAGCCGAATCGATGGCCGACGCGGTGAATATCCCCATTGTCGCGGATTGCGATACCGGTTACGGCAATTCCAATAATGTCATCCATATGGTGCGCAAATTCGAAGCGGCAGGTATTGCGGCGGTCTGCATTGAAGATAAGCTTTTTCCTAAAGTGAATAGCTTTGTTCCGGGACGGCAGGAATTGGCGCCGATTGCCGAGTTCGTCGGCAAAATCGTAGCCGCTAAAAACGCCCAGCGAGACCCCGACACAATGGTGATCGCACGGGTCGAGGCACTGATTGCCGGATTAGGGCAAGCGGAGGCGCTAAAGCGAGCGCATTCGTATGTGGAAGCAGGGGCTGACGCGATCCTGATCCACCATAACACCAGTTCGGCGCAGGCCATTATTGATTTCGCGCGCGCCTGGAAGGTCAGTGTGCCGCTGGTAGTCGTGCCGACCACCTATTACACAATTACGGCCAAAGAATTAGAGGACCTCGGCATCAAAATGGTGATCTATGCCAATCATGGTTTGCGGGCGAGTATCAACGCCGTCTTGGATGTCTATGCTGAAATCCTGCAAACACAATCTACCGCATCCGTCGAAAAACGTCTGGCGCCAATGAAGCTCGTGTTTGAGCTTCAGGGCATGCCACAGTTGAAACGCAATGAAGAGATTTATCTGCGATCCGGCGTGGCGCCCACCCGAGCTATCATCCCCGCCGCTGGCGACCACCTCGACGAGTACTCGATGAAGCACATTGCGGCCGACATTCCCATGGCCATGCTGGACGTGAATGGCAAACCCCTGCTCCAGCGGCAGAGAGAAGTGCTTAACTTATCCGGCGTCCGGGAGTTGATTGCCGTAGGGGGTTACAGGCGGGAGAAAATTACGGTCGACGGTATCAAGTTATTGGAAAATCATCTGTGGGAATCTACCGGAGAGATGGCCTCGATCCTGGTGGGCGATACTGACCCGAACTACGCAGGCAGGACGCTTATCTCCTATTCCGATATCCTTTTCGACAAGGATGCGCTGAACAGACTTCTGTGCTGTGAGGAGGATATCGTCTTGCTCGTGGACACCAGTTTTGGCTTACATCGGCACGTGCCGCAGCAGGAGGTTGGTCGCAGGTTAGACTTGGTGAAGCTTGCGGATTCGGAGACCCTGCAGGCGCGTCGAAACATGAATTGGGGAGATCAGAGTCGCGTGTTGAAGATCGGGAAGCATATTCAGGTGCCGGACGCGCATGGCGAGTTTACCGGCCTCGCGCTGTTCTCCGCCAAAGGTTGGAAACTGCTTCGGGAGGTGTACGAGACGTCGAAGAAGAGATATGGGGATGCGCAGTTTCATGAAGCCCCGACCTTCTCTAGGGCCTCCCTGACAGACCTGGTGCAGGAGCTCATCGACCAAGGGCACACGGTCTCTTGTATCCAAGTCTCATCCGGATGGATGGAAATCCATTCGTTTGAGGACTACAAGCTGGCTTGTAAGCTTGTGGCGCGATAAGGTGGGACACACGTAGCAGAGGCATGGAGAGATTGAATTGGTGATCAATGAACAAAGGTCTTCGGAGGGGATGAGTGGAGTCGCCGATGTAGAGGCGGCCATCAAGAACCTCGACTTTGATGCGGTGGCCCGGACATACCATGGGCAGAACGAATTCCTCATCGTCGAACACTTCCTACGGCAGGAGGCTGTCGCGCCGCTTACCGCGGAAGCCGATCAGATGCGATCGGCCATTAACCGCAACTATATTCCCAAACATAAGAAAGGAGGGAGCGTCAGCTACTACACGCTGGCCAAGAAAGCCCCAGCCATCCTCTCCCTCTATCAGGCTCCGGCATTCATTGACTTTTTAAGCAGACTCGCAGGAGCGCGGCTCCTTGTGTGCCCCGATGATGATCCCCATGCCTGCGCCTTGTACTTCTACACCGAACCGGGCGACCACATCGGTTTCCACTACGATACGTCTTATTACAAAGGGGCGAGGTACACGGTTCTTGTGGGCTTACTGGAGCGATCGAGCAGCCGGCTCGTCTGTCAGTTGTACAAGGGAGATTCGACACGTCAAATACATGAACTCAGTGTCGCCACGAACCCTGGAACCATGGTCTTTTTCAACGGCGACAAACTCTACCATGCGGTGACGCCGCTGGGGCCAGGGGAAGAGCGTATTGTGTTGACGATGCAATATGTGACAAACCAGAGCATGGGGCCCTTCAAGCGACTCTTTTCAAATATGAAAGATGCCGTCGCGTATTTCGGACTCCGCTCGTTGATTCGGGGAGCTAAAGCCCAGCCTGTATGAACACCGTAATCTTAGCGGCAGGCATAGGAAAACGGCTGCTGCCATTCACGGCCGCGCACCCGAAGTGCCTCCTGGCTTTCGGGGGCAAGAGCCTCCTGCGTCGTCATCTGGAGATGATGGATGCAGCAGGGGTACAGAAGATCGCCATAGTCGTGGGTCACCTGGCGGATCAGGTGGAGGCGGAAGTGAAAAGGGTCCACTGCCGCGTATCCATCGAATTGGTATACAACCCCCAGTATGAGTTCGGGAGTGCATTGTCGCTGTTGAAAGCTGAAGCTGCCTTTCAGAACCTCCCGGCCATCATTATGGACGCGGACCTCCTATTCTGTCGCGTGATGGCAGACCGCATTCTCGAGAGTCCCGCCCCGAACTGTCTGCTCGTGGATGACCGGCTGGTAGATACGGGCGAAGAAGTCAAAGTCGTAGCCGGGCCAAATGGCCTTGTGTGCGGACTTGGAAAGCAGGTTCGACGGGAAGGCACTGTCGTAGGAGAGAGCGTCGGCATCTACAAGTTTTCTGCGGACACGAACAACAAACTGATCACTGGCTTGCGACTGGCGGTTGCAGAGAATCCCAAGGTGGAATACGAAGCAGTGATTGACAGTCTCTTGGAGCAGATTGAGATGCGCTATGTGCCGGTGGGAGATCTCTCCTGGATCGAAATCGATTTTGCCGCCGACGTGGACCGAGCGAACACGGAAACTTGGCCGGCCATCGTGAATCGGGAGAAGATTCCCTTGCTGACAGGGACTACGGGAAAGCCGCTGTGATCTGGAAGGCCCATGACGGGGAACGGGCATATCCTCTAGGATGCCTTTCCCACTGGGTGCCGTCAGTGTCGATGAGCCGTACCGGCGCAATGCCTGTAAGTGTATCCGTTGCCTCAGGAATGTTGGCCGGCCAAGCGGCTTTCGCGACTAGCCGCCGAAGGAGCCCGCTTTGGATTCCATAGAGCCAATCTGGTTAGCGCTGCCGGCCTTTCTGGCATCCGCCACGGCACTGGGGCTTTCGGCTGTTCTGCTGATAAAGAACTATGAGAGCCGTTTCCATCGGAGCCTGGCAGCTGCCGTGGCTGCCACGGGCTTCATTCAACTCGCAAACGGGCTGGGATTGGCGGATACCGATCATGCATTAGAGTGGCGACGTTTAGGGCTCGTCTTCGAGTTCTTCTTCCCGGCCGCGCTTCAGTATGTCGGTCTCGTTTTTTTAAAGTCCACGAAAGGGGCCGAGGAGGGAGGAATTCGGTGGCGTGCGCTGGCCGTGACTGCCTTAGCCGTCGCGTTTGCCAGCCTGGCCTTCTCAGAGCTGATATATGTTCAGGCGACGACGGAGAGCGGCCGGTCGGCGCTCGGGTTGGGTCCTTTAGGCCGCGTGGCATACGTCTTCATTGTGCTTGGGCTCACGCTGGGATTGGCGCAACTCGAACACATCCTGCGTGTCACGCGCGATCCCCTGCGCTACCAGATCAAATATGTCCTGATAGGCTTGGGCGGTCTCGCAGGCTACGGCATCTACCAGGCGAGCCAACTGCTGATGGTGCCAGCCTGGAGTTCCGATTTTGTTCTGGTTGGCGCTCTCGCGAGCCTGATCTCACTGGGACTCATGACGTTCGGCTTCGCGCGGCTACGGCTGCGCGAGGTGCGGGCGAGAGCGTATGTGTCGCCGCAACTCCTCTACGGCTCTGTCACGTTTCTTGTGATCGGGATCTACCTTTTGGCCGTGGGTCTCATTGGGGAGGTCATCCGGCACACAGGGGAGCCGTTAAGCCGAGGATTCAGCATTCTGGTGGTCTTTCTCGCGATCCTCGGATTGGTAATCGTCCTGTTTTCCCGCACAGCCCGGGACAGCACGAGACAATTCATTGCGCGGCACTTCTATCGGTCCAAATATGATTACCGCGCCAAATGGCTGGAGGTTACGAAGGCCTTCGGCCTGTGTACATCCGGCGAGGAGGTGCTGGATCGTCTCTTCGAGCTGTTGGGCCGGACTTTCGGTGCTGTCCGCCTTTCGATTTGGATTCGGTACGAAGCAGACGGCCAGTATCACCAGGTGCGGTCTTTCAATATCGAACCGGGGCCGCCGCCGCTGGAGCACGCCCACCCGCTCATTGCCAAGCTGCTGGAGAGCGAAGAGCCGGTGGATGCCGACAACCTGAGGGCAATCAGCGCAGAGACTCCCGACCCCTCTTACGATCAGGCATTGAGATCGACCCACGCCATCCTGTATGTGCCTATTCGCTCCGAACGGCAGCTCATGGGCTTCATCACGTTGAGCCGGCAATTTGACGGTTCACGGTACGGGCATGACGATTTCGATTTGTTGCGGGCCATCGCGCACCATGCTGGGATGCTTCTCGCTCTCGCCAGGATGGCTGAGGAGAAGAGCGCCACGGGCGAATTGGAAGCTCTGCATCGATTCTCGGCATTCTGTCTTCATGATCTGAAGAACCTGGCGGCAAAGCTCTCTTTAGTAGTGCAGAATGCGGAGCTGCACGGCGCGGAGCCTGCCTTTCAGCAGTCTGTGATGCGGACGGTCGCCGGCACAGTCCAAAAGATAATGGCTCTCATCACGAAGCTCTCGGTAAGATCCGTTCGTCCAGGCCTCCCGGAAGCCGTCGATGTGCCGAGCCTCATAGCAGAAACTATCAGCTCGATGAACGGGAATCTTCGGATGACGGTAAACTCCATCGGCGGGCAGGCCGCTTCGGTCCGCATCGTCAGGGATCAATTGCAACAGGTATTGTTGAATCTGATTCTGAACGCCCAACAGGAACTGCAGGGGAAGCGCGCTGACTCCGAGGAGCCTGACATTTGCATTACGACCGAGCAGTGTCATGGATCAGTCATTGTTACGATCACGGATCGAGGCCCCGGCATTCCCGCAGCGGAACTTCAGACACTCTTTCAGCCATTTAAGAGTACCAAATCGGGCGGGCTGGGATTAGGACTCTACCAATGCAAACGCATTGTCGAAGAGCACGGCGGTTCCATTCGGATACGAAGCGAGGTAGGGCAAGGCACCGAGGTTCGACTCGAACTGCCGGCCGCCGCCCCGGCGAAGAGCAAAGAGATGTTCATGATATGAGCAGCGAGGAGGTTAGAGCGGAACTGTCGACGGAGAAATCCGCCGTATTAATTGTTGAGGATGATCCGGACATCCTGGAACAAATGAGATGGGGTCTGGGAGCCAATCATCTTATTCACGAGGCGAAGGACCGGCGCACGGCCGTAGCCTTAATGCGCCGTGAAGTGCCGCCCCTGGTCCTTTTGGACCTTGGGCTTCCCCCCGCAGTTGATGACGCAACGGAAGGTCTCGCCACGTTACAGGAAATTCTGCAGTTCGCGCCGAGAACGAAAATTATCGTGGCGACCGGCAATTCCGATCGCGCGAATGCCTTGGCCGCAGTCCAGAGCGGCGCGTATGACTTCATTCAGAAGCCGGTGCAGTTGGACGTCCTCAAAATCATTCTCGAGCGGGCGGCGCATGTATACCGTCTTGAGCAGGAAAACCGCGCGCTTCAGGAACGAACAGGCTCTGTCGAGTTCAATGAGATCATAGGGGTGAGCCCACCGATGCAGCATATCTTTGAGATGATCCGGCGGGTGTCCGGCTCCGATGTTTCGGTTCTGATCACAGGGGAGAGCGGCACGGGGAAGGAGTTAGTCGCACGAGCGATTCATCAACACAGTAATCGAAAGGCGGGCTCGTTTATCGTCATCAACTGTGGTGCGATCCCAGAGAATCTACTGGAGAGTGAGCTCTTTGGCCATGAAAAAGGGGCCTTTACCGGCGCGCATCGGCAGATGAAGGGCAAACTGGAATATGCTGATGGCGGTACGCTGCTGCTTGATGAAATCGGAGAGATGCCCCTGGCCTTGCAGGTAAAGTTGCTGCGTTTTCTGCAGGATGGCAAACTCGAGCGCGTGGGGGGACGAGAATTGATCCCCGTCGATACGCGTATCCTGGCTGCCACGAATATGAACCTGAAAGAGGCAATCGAACGCCGGTTATTCCGAGAAGATCTGTTCTACCGCCTGAGCGTCGTAGAAATCGCGATGCCCTCCCTGCAGCAACGAGGGGAAGATGTTGTCCTCCTTGCGCAGGCATTTCTTCTACGTTACCGAGAGGTCTTTAATGCGCGGGTAACCGGACTTTCGGAAGACGCACGCGCGTCCTTGCGCGCCTATTCGTGGCCAGGAAATGTCCGTGAATTAGAGAACAGGATGAAGCGCGCAGTCCTGATGACGAAGGCGCCCCTCCTTCAGCCCTCCGACTTAGAGCTGCCATCAAACGGAACTGCAAAGTCATCAATGACTCTTAAAGAAGCTACTTCCAAGCTAGAAAAAGAGCTCATCGAACGAGCGCTCGTCTATCAGAACTGGAACATCTGCCGGGCCGCGGAAGACCTAGGAATCTCTCGACAGACCCTGCATGAGGCAATTCGGAAGCACGGGCTTGAGAAACCGCGCAACGCTCCAGCGCCAGACCAGGATGACTAAGGCCCGGTGTAGCAGAAATGCACTCAAGACCCGGTGCGCGTCTCGGGAGTTCTGACTTTACGTACCCTGCCGGCGACTCCCAACCAGGAGCAGGACAACCCTACCACCACTGCCATTCCTGAGTTAACAGGACATGGATTCCCAGGGCCAGGTTAGTGACAGCATGCGCGATGATCGACGGCCACAGCCGGCGCGTGCCATAGAGCAGCAAAGTATATGCCGCGCCAGCCATCATGCCTGCTAGCCAGAGGTGGTGCTCCAAGCCGAACAGCACGAGAGTGGCGAGAAAAGAGAATACCGTGAAGGTGCCGAGGGGAACCGTCTGAAACCGTGGGGAGATGAGATAGCGGAGCAGGAAGGAACGCCAAAACAACTCCTCCGTCACCGGCACCACGATGACCGCCCCCAAAAGTCGGACCGCCACCAACACTTTCTCCATGCGGTCACCCGCCAGCAAAGGGTTATAGCCGCCCGGTTGGCCTTGTGTAGCCCACGGCCAGTCCATCCGTACCCACAGCACATAGACCACCACGCCGATGACGGCGGCGAGCAGGACATCCCGGGGCTTGACGGTCCTCTTAGCGTTCAATTCATCGTAGCACGGCCAGAAATAGACGAGCGCCACCAAGACGGCTGTGGTCTTAAGGGGATAGATCCAGAGATTGGCCCACGGTCCGAGAGCGGCGACCGCAGAGAGGTGGGGCGAGACCCATGTGATGACTTCGGCCAAGACGAGAAAGAAGAGATAGACAGCGAACGGAAGGACGCGCGGGAGCGCCCCGGGCCTCTGCGCATGAGCAAACCGGACCCCCGTCACTGTTGCGATAGAACTTTTCTGGCCTCGTCGGCTCCTGGGTAATTCGGGTTGAGCTTGAGCGAAGCCGCCAGGATCTTTTTGGCCGCGTCTTGATTTCCGTTCTTGTTTTGCGCCATTCCGTAGTGGTATTGCACGACCGGATCTGAGGGCAACTTTTCGGCCGCCTCTTTTAAGAGCGATACCGCTTTGAGATATGCATTCTTCTTATAATAGATCCACCCCAAGGTGTCGGCGATGTGCGGATCCTCGGCGCTTTGCTCGCGCGCCGTCTGGGCATAGGCCAGGGCGACGTCGATATTATCTCCGTGCTCCATCAGCATCCAAGCGAGATTGTTGGCGGCCGGGGCGAACTTAGGATTCAGCGCCAGAACTTGCTCGTACTGGGCTTTGGCCTTGTCGTATTGATTCTTTTGCTGATAGATCATGCCGAGCAACAGGTGGGCTTGAAGAACTTTCGGATTCTTAATGATGATGGCTTCGTATTCCTGGATCGCCTGGTCCAGCTTTCCGGTGACAAGATACAGCTGCGCGAGGTTCATGTAGGACGTAGGGATCGTGTTGTTCAACTCGATCGCCTTCTTGAATTCCGCTTCCGCTTTGTCCGGTTCCTTGCTGAGGGTGTACAGGCCGCCGAGCACGTTGTGAATCATGGGATTATTAGGCGACAGTTCGAGTTGATGTGTGACCCGTTCGAGCGCCTCCGCGGGTTTTTGTTGCTTGAGTTTGATTTCAGCAATCTGGCTTAAGGGTTCAATCACCTGAGGATTGAGTTTAAGGGCTTCTTCAAAGTACGCCAGCGCGGCAGTGTCGTTCTTCTCCATTCTGGCAAGAAGCCCAAGGCGGTAACGGCTGAGGGGATCCTGCGGCAGGGCCTTGGCTATGGCCTCGAAGACTTGCTTGGATTTCGCATTCTGGTCTTGGCGGGCGTAGATGTCGCCTAACAGCATTGCCGCCTTGAGATTACGCGGATTGAGACGCAGAGCGGCCTGCGCATGCTCCAGGGCGAGGTCCATGGAGCCTTCTAGGAAATGCACAGCGGCCAGGGCCGTGCGGCTCTCCGCGGAATTTGGAGCCAGTTTGACCGCCTCGCTCAGCTCCTGTCTGGCCCGGCCTAGATCGTTTTTACCGCCATACGCGATGCCGAGAAAATGGTGCGCGCCCGCCGATTGGGGTTCGTCTTTCAGGACCCCTTGCAATAATTCGATGGCCTCGTCCTGTTTGCCGCGGGCCAACTGCAGCCGTGCTTCGAAGAAGCGTCCCATCAAGTCTTTCTTGTTTTTGGCAAGAATCTTGTTGATTTTGGTGGCGGCGGCGTCGAGTTTTCCGGTATCGAGATAATGCTCGATCAGTTTGTCTCGGGCCGGCATGGATTCGGGGTTAAGCGAAACCGCCTTTTCGAAACTTGCCCCAGCTTTCTCCGTCTGCCCCATGAACGCGTACAGGTCTCCGAGGTAGATCTGCGCCTTCTCGTCTTTCGGTTTGGCTTCGGCCATCCTGAGATAGACCGCTTCGGCCTGGTCCCATCTCTGCGTGAGCTGGTAAAATTGCGACAGCTTGACGTGCACGGCGTCATTTTGGGGGTTGATCTCCAGCGCGCGCTTGTAATCCGTTTCCGCCTCGGCCTTCTTTCCCGCCAGCAAATGAAGGTCTCCCAAGGTCCACTGCGCGTCGATTGAGTTGGGGTCGACTGTCACAGCTTTGCGCAGCGTCGCTTCCGCGGAGCTCATGTCTTTCTTCCGGGCGTAGGCCAGGCCCAGTTCAATGTAGATGCGAACGTTCTTGGGGTCGGCCTCGATTGCTTTCTTCAGGTCGCTGATGCCCTGATCGTATTCCTTCTCGTTAAGCAGACTTTTGCCGCGCAACACCAATCCTTCGCTGTCTTGCGGCGTCGCCGCCAGCACGATATCTGCATGCTCCCGGGCTTTCGCCGGCTGTTGGGCGATCAGATAGAGCTCTGCCAATTTCAACTGCGCGTCGCGGTTGCCGGGAGCCAACTCCACGACACTCCTTAATTCACGAAAGGCTGCCTGAAGATCCTGAAGGGACTTCAGTTTGAGATACGTAAGGGCGAGGCGATAATGGCCGTCGGGATCTTTCGGATCGAGTTGCACCACATTCTTAAACTCCACCACCGCCTCGGGATACATCGCTTTTTCGTAGTAGGCGAGTCCGCGCTCGCGGTGCTTGGCCTTTTTGGCTTCCGGCGACTGGGCACAAGCGGTAAGGGACAGCACGCACAGAAGCAGGGCTGCAGTAAGCATACGGAGATTCATAAGATTCCTCCAAAAGACAACAGTTGCAGATGTAGCTATTTGCCTGCCTAACGGGGCAGAAAATGTACCAGTCCGGAAGCATGGACACTATACTACGTAAGTAGGACGAACAGATTAAGTGTTATCCCCCGGGTCAATGACCGCCTTGGCACAGCGTAGGGTCGCTCCACCGCCTACTCACGGGGGAGAGATGCGATTCGTCCAGTCATGTACGGTGCATTGTAGAGCGCGAGTGAGCTGTCTGTCAAAAATTCTCGTAAAGAAAAGATGGCAAGGGTTTATCACCGCCAAAGGGCCGGCAATGGGAGTCATTCGCGATGCCTGAGGACGTTGTGATCGCTCAACCATGCTTGCGGTCCGGTGCGGAATGGGAAGAGCGCCTGCTCAAGGGAGCATGGCGAGCGGCCTACCGTCTTCCAGGGATTCGCGGTGTCGCCGTGCGGACAGCGCCGTGGTTCGATGCCTACTACCGTGTTCTGTGACGAGCGCCGAATCCAACATACTCCAGCGCAGTACTCACACCACCTCGCGGATCTTGTTTTCGACGACCGTTTTGATAATGTCCCAGCGGTCCTTTTGCCCCCGCACCAGCGCTTCCACAAAGTGCCAAGCCTGTTCCGTAGTGATCTTGCCCGGCAGCGGAGGCTCGTTTGGATCCACAATGGCTTCAACCAGAGCTGGCCCCGGGCGCGCAAAAGCTTCCCCGAGAACTTTCTCCACTTCTTGCGGTTCCCGGATCGTGTAGCCGGGCGCCCCGCAGGCCTCGGCAAACGCCGCGAAGTTGATCGGTTGCAATTGCACGCCGTATTGAGGATTGCCTTCAAAGGCGATTTGCTCCCATTTAATCATTCCCAGGACGTCGTTCTTGATGACGATGACCTTCACCGGCAGATTGTATTTCACCAGGGTCGCGAATTCCCCCATGAGCATCGTGAACCCACCATCTCCCGCGAAGCAGACCACCTGGCGGCCCGGATAAGCCACCGACGCGCCGATGGCGTAGGGCAAGCCATTGGCCATGCTGGCGAGTGTCCCCGAGACCGAAAATTGCATATCGCCTTTTACCTGAATGTGCCGCGCTGCCCAGGTGGTGAGAGTGCCGGTGTCGCAGCAGATGATGGCGTCATCGGTGAGAAACTTGTTCAAAGAGCGGGCGACGACCTGCGGCTTGAGCGGCAGGTCCGTGCGTGTGCCACGCTCCTCCATGAGGGCGTTCCACTTCTTCATGCGCGCCTGCGCGGACTCTAGGAAGCCGCGGTCCTTCTTCGGCTGAATCAAGGGAATTAAGGCTCTCAGCACCTCCGCACAGGGGCCGATGAGGCCGACTTCGACCGGATAACGAAGACCGATCCGCGCCGGGTCAATATCAATCTGCACGGCTCTTGCCTGTCCGGGTTCCGGGTAAAACTCGATATACGGAAAACTGCTGCCGCAGATAATCAGGGTATCGCACTCCTCGAGCGCTTCCTGGGAAGGCGCCGTCCCCAGCAATCCAATCCCCCCAGTGGTGTACGGACTATCATCGGGAACGACAGCCTTACCCAGCAGCGGCTTGATGATCGGGCCGGCGACCTTTTCGGCGAGCTGAAGGACCTCCGCGCGGGCACCCAGGCAGCCACGGCCGGCCAGGACGGCGACCTTAGATCCGGCGTTGATGACCTCGGCTGCCTCCTGGAGCGACCAGGGAGGTGGAAGCGGCAAGGCGTCCTGGTAAATATCTGCGCTATGCTTGGGGACATTGGTTGAGGAGCGTTGGTCCTCGCTCTCCGCCCAGTCCTGGATGTCCTTAGGGATGGTAATGTGCGCCACCGTCCGTAATGCCAGCGCCGTCTTGATCGCCTCGTCCACCACGTTCGTAACGTGGGCCGCTCCCATGATGCGCTGGTTATACGCCGCAACATCCATGAATAACTTGTCGAGGTCCACGTCCTGCTGGTAATGGGTGCCGATCAAATCGTGGAAGGTGTGCCCGGTGATGGCAAGGACAGGCTGGCCGTCAAGTTTCGCATCGTACAGGCCGTTCAGCAGATGAATTCCGCCCGGTCCCGACGTCGCGAGACATACGCCTAGGCGGCCGGTATATTTGGCATAGCCGCACGCGGCGAAGGCGGCGGCCTCTTCGTGTCTGACCTGAATTAATTTGATCCGGTCTTGGCGGGTCCGCAATGACTCGTAAATTCCGTTAATCCCGTCTCCGGGAAGGCTGAATATCGTCTCGACCCCCCATCCGATGAGTCGGTCGATTAGCAGATCCGCCACCGTTTTCGTCATGATCGAACTTCTCGCTCCAAGTGAATGTATTAGACAAAATGACTCTTAAAAAGAACCAGACATTTTCTCTTTCGCGACCTCCGATTTGTCTATTGAGGAGCTTTCTCGATAGCTGTTACCCGGAATCCTAAAATGCGATTATTTTATAGTCCTCGTCTGATAGAATGCGCCAAGTGCGGACTGGCTGTTCAGGTCGCCGTACGCGCACGAACCTGATGGATAAGATCATAAAGGTAGAAGATCGCTTCTATATCCTCGCCACGTCCTCTCTGAATGATGATCGGACGCGGGTGCTTAAGCAGGATGAGCTCTTTGGGGTGTTCGATCGCTTCGGAGACATCCATTCCTACGGCCTCGGCGAGCAAGGCTTGTATCTCGAAGGCACGCGTTTTCTGTCCCGGTTCCTGTTTAAGCTGAATAACGATCGCCCACTGTTATTGAGTTCGACGGTGAGGGACGACAACGCACTGCTCTCGGCCAACCTCACCAACCCGGATGTCTATCAGAACGGCGTTGTCGTGACGCCTCGCGGCACGCTCCACCTCCTGCGCTCTAAGTTTTTGTGGAAAGGTGTCTGTTACGAGTGCGTGCACATTGAGAATTATGGCGTGGTCCCGGTAGAGCTGTCAGTATCCTTCGAAGGCGAAGCAGATTTCGTCGACATCTTCGAAGTGCGGGGCTTCAGGCGGGAGCGCAGGGGACGGCTGTTGGAGACGCTCGTGCAGAAAGGGAGGCTGGTGTACGGTTATGAAGGCCTCGATGGTGTCCTGCGGCAAACCTGCATAGAGTACTTCGCCCCGCCGTCCCTCAAACCCACTCAGCTTTCACGATCCTCGGTACGTTTCGAAGGATCCCTGGAACCCAAGGGCGAAGCCAAGCTCTTTCTCAGCGTTTCCTGCGAACTCAACGCAAGCGGCTCTGAGCGGCACTCCTATGAAGAAGCTTTTGCCGAAGCCTCCCAGACCAGGAATGCGATCCCCCAATGCGAAATCAGCAGCTCGAATGAATGGTTCAACGACTGGGTCAATCGCTCCGTTGCCGATCTGTCAATGATGGTGACCCATACTGCCCACGGCCCATATCCTTATGCCGGAGTGCCGTGGTTCAGCACAGCGTTCGGGCGCGACGGTATCATTACGGCGCTCGAGCTTCTCTGGATCAATCCGGCTCTTGCCAAAGGGGTACTGACATATCTGGCCGCTACGCAGGCCAAGGATGTGATCCCCGAGCAGGATGCCGAGCCCGGTAAGATCCTTCATGAGACGCGGCGTGGGGAGTTGGCAACGCTCAAAGAGATTCCGTTCGGCCAGTACTACGGCAGTGTCGATTCAACTCCGCTGTTCGTCATGCTGGCCGGCGCCTATTACGAGCGCACGGGCGATGGGCCTTTCATCGAGGCGTTGTGGGATCACATTGAACGCGCGTTGTACTGGGTGGATACTTATGGCGATCGGGATGGAGACGGGTTCGTAGAGTACTTCCGCCTGTCGCCGAAAGGTCTGGTTCAGCAGGGGTGGAAGGATTCCAAGGATTCGGTATTTCATGCGGACGGGTCATTGGCTGAAGGGCCGATTGCGCTTTGTGAGGTCCAGGGCTATGTCTATGCGGCAAAGCGAAGCGCCGCGGAATTAGCCGCAGTCCTGGGGCATCGTCAACGCGCGGCAGAATTGTTGCATCAGGCCCAGAACCTTCAGGAGCAATTCGAACGGATCTTCTGGCTCGAAGATCACTCCACGTATGCGCTGGCGCTGGACGGCAAAAAACGCCCCTGCCAAATACGAAGCTCCAATGCCGGTCACTGCCTCCTGACGGGGATTGCGGGCAAAGATCATGCGCGCAGGGTCGCAGAGACCCTCTTAGAGAAAAACTCCTTCTCAGGATGGGGCATCCGGACATTGGACGCGGGAGAAATTCGATACAATCCCATGTCGTATCACAACGGTTCGATCTGGCCTCATGACAACGCGTTGATTGCCTTCGGGTTGGACCGATACGGATTCAAGGAACCGGTATTGCGCGTGCTGAGCGGCATGTTCGAGACAAGCTTCTGGGTCGATCTCCACCGCTTGCCGGAATTGTTCTGTGGTTTCGCTCAGGGCCGCGGTGAAGGGCCGACCCTCTATCCCGTCGCCTGTGCGCCGCAATCGTGGGCTGCCGGCGCAGTCTTTTTGCTGTTGCAGGCCGCGTTAGGCATTGAAATCAGGGCCCTTCATGGAGAAGTGCGCTTTACTCACCCGATGCTTCCCGAGTTTCTTAGGGAGCTACGGATCAGCAACCTCCAAATAGGAAAGGCTGTTGTGGACTTGTCGTTGCAACGTCATGCTCAGAACGTGAGCATTGGCATTCTCCGCCGGGAAGGCGAGGTGGAGATAAAAGCGGTGATGTGAATTCTCCCATAGCACTGGTCACCGGACTTCGTCGTCATCCTGAATTGTCTTCCGCTCTCAGTTCCTCAACCCTCTGATGATACTTTCGCCTAGTAGTAATCGCTTTAGATTAGGGCTATCGATTACCTGTCATCATGGTCGACTGAGGAACCTATGTCGGAAGAAAGTGAGGTCTTCGATGATCAATCTCAGCCTGACCCCCGACCAGTTCAGAGTGCTCTTCGAGATGGTCATCTTGTGCATTGCGTCCACAGAGAGGTCTCCGGCGCGAGAAGAAATGAAAGAAGTGCTGCAAACCATTCAAGCTCAAGTTACTGAGCTCTGTGGAGATCAGGCAACAGTAGGTAAGACGATAATTTCAGTCTCCTGAAAGCGTTAAAAAACAATGAGGTTACGGAGGTCATGATGGCCACACGGAAACTCATTAGCCTGTGGGCTGTTTTGTTTTTGTTACTGTTAAGCCTAGGCCTGCCAGGCGTTGCTTGGACGGCTGATGCTGCTGTGAAACAAGGGACAGATTCTTTAAGTCCGCCGTCAGCCACCTCTAGCCTGAAAGGCCAAGTACTAAAGATAGAACCTGATGCCCTCGTTCTGGGGACGGATGGAGGCGGCCAGGTCCGCCTCAAAATAAATAAGGATACAAAAGTGGAACGCGCCCTCAAGGCGGGAGACAAGGTCGAAGCTGAAGTCGGTGCTGACCACCAACTGGTTGTGGTAAAGCCGTCAGAATAGACGTCTTGATATTTAGAGGTTGCTGCATCAGGCATATTTGCCGCCAGGCAAGTATCCCAACGAATATGAAAAGGGCGAACTAAAAATGATCCCGACGGCCGTATCCGTCATACGGCTTTTCAGTTCGTGGGTTTTTCTTTTCAAATTGTACTGACACTCCGGCGACGTAACACTAGATACACCCGCGCTTGGACATTTTCCTGCTTCGGATGGAGCTTTTATCGGTTGCCCTCGTCATGGGGCTTTGGTACCAAGTAAGGGTAGGAGTATGGGTCTTTCGGATGCAAACCCAGTTTCCCGTTTTTTCCGTTTCAGTTTTGTTTGATTAGGCTGGTCAAGAAGGAGGCTCAAAATGAGGACACACATAGGACTCGTAGGAGTAATGGCAGGTGCGGTACTGCTAAGTTTTGCTTCGGTCCCCGGGGCTGCTGAGAACCCCTCGCTGCTTGTTGTAGAAAGCGGTAAGGGGAGCATAAAGCCTGAAACCCCTCAAGCGCAGCAAGACAAGCAACAGCAGATGCAGGAGCAAAACCTTCAGGAACGTCAGCGGCTCCAGCCACAGTCCATGAAGGAAGCGGTTGAGGCCCCACCATATACAGAAAACCCGCCTATCGGCGGCCAAAAGCAAGCCGGCCCGGCCGATTTTCCACAACCCGCCTTCCCTTGGGTGAAGGGTGAATTGATGCAGATCGAGGGCGATTTCTACGTCCTTAAGGACGCGGAAGGAAAAGAAGTGCGAGTCCATGTGGACAAGGGCACGAAAATGCAGGGCGCCTTCAATGTGGGAGATATCCTTGAGGTAAAGAGAACATTGCCAGGGCACGCTCTCGAAATTCGTAAGTCAGCCACCGCACTGAATGCGCCAGCGTCCAGCGCCAGCTCCGGTACGGGGCCAGGCTCGAGCGAGCGCATTGTCAAGGACGAGCAAGTGACCTTGGGTGGTGCCAAGCAGGCCGTCCGTGGTGAAGTCCTGAGGATTGAGGGCGACAATAATTATGTGATCAAGGATGGCCATGGGAATGAGGTACGGCTAGCCGTGAATCAGAATACTCGAATGTTCTGCGGATCTGAAATGACCGGTTCAAGCCTCCTGCCGGCGCCATCCGCGAGCGACAAATCCGGCGCCAAAGGGCAGCCGCAAGATCTGGCTAAGACGGCAGAGCAGCAAGGCTCTGAGGTCGGACCAGGGACTAAGCCCAGCAAGGACAGGAGCGCAGCCGCTTCCGAGTGCGCTTTTAAGAAGGGCGATATGATCGAAGCGGAAATCTCTGATATGGGTGCCGCCACCTTTATCAAACAAGCTGGTCGCGCGCAGCCTGGCCAGCCCTTGCCATAGTTTTACGGGCTCCGGGGGTGCAGGAGCTTCCGGACGAAAGGAGGAGACCATGAGAAAACAGGCCAGTTGGATCATGCTTTCAATGTTCCTGGGGTTTATCGGCTCCGCCTCACTCTATGCCGCGGAGCCGATGATTCCCAGCGGTCCTCCCCAAACAGGGGACGAGACGTTGGCCAAGAAAGATGCCGAGGTGATGAGAGGAAAATTGCTGAGGGTAGAGGGTGAGCTCTACACGATCGAGACCTCGCCCGGTAAGCAGGTGACTGCTCGAACCGGAAGCAATACGAAGGTTGATGGGAAGTTTAAGGGTATGGAAGGGGACTGGATCGAGGCGACGGTGACGCCTGACATGCATATCCAGTCTCTTAAGAAATCCACTCCAGCCTATACGCTGGAAGGCGACGTGCTTAAAGTTGATGGCGATTTCCTTACTGTAACGGGCGAAGGAGGAAAGGAAGTCCGGTTACAGACCGGGAAGGACACAAAGTTGACTGGGAGTCATAAGGTGGGTGATAGGGTCCGTGCCGAATATACGCCGGACGGCCAAGTCCTGTCGATCAAGCCAATCAAAATCACGCGCGGACCCGGGGGTGGATGAGTGCATGCAATCGCGCCCTCTCACTGAGGACGTCCGGGAGCAACCGCGGGTGAGTCTCGCCTTGATGCAGGAGGTGTGAAATGAACAGAGAACGAGCAATCATGATGGCGCTCGGCGTCATGCTGAGTTTCGGAATGGGCGGCTGTGCCTCTTCGGACCAGATGGCTTCGTCGTCGGAAGGAGGCCAGCCGGGGTTGCGTTCTCAAACTGCGCAGGAACAGCAAGAACGGCAGCAGGGACTTCAGCGTCAGAATATCGAGGAGCGGAACAGGCTCGAGGCCTCCGCGCTGAAGGAGCGGAGCGGGACGGAGCTTCCGCCGTATACCGAGAACCAACCGATCGGGGGCCAACAAGGAGCCGGTCCCGCGGATTTCCCACAACCTGCCTTTCCATTCGTGAAGGGAGAGCTGATGCAGATCGAAGGGGAGTTTTACACCCTTCGGGATGCCGAAGGTAAAGAGGTGCGGGTCCACGTGGACAAGGGCACGAACATGGATAAAGGCCTGCGAATAGGAGACATTGTTGAAGTGCAGCGGACCTTGCCAGGGCATGCCGTTTCGATCAAACGTGCCTCGGGCCCGCTTGTCAAGCCGCCTTCCAGCGCCAGTTCAGGAATGGGCTTAGGGGCGAGTGAAGGAGTCATCAAGGACACCCAGGTGACACTGGGCGGTGCGAAGCAGGCAGTGCGTGGTGAAGTGCTCCAAATCGATGGTGACAAATACCTGATTAGGGACGGCCATGGCAATGAAATTCGCCTTGTGGTGAACCAGAACACGCGAATGTTCTGTGGCGCCGACCAAGGTTCGCCCTCGAGTCTGCTGCCAGCGCCCTCCGCCAGCGATAAACCGGATGCGAAGGGACAGCCGCAGGATCTCTCTTTGACAGATAAACAGCAAGGCTCTGACGTTGGTCCTGGAACGAGATCTAGTTCTGGAAATCTGGAAGCAGGTCTATGCCGCTTCAAGAAAGGCCAGCTGATCGAAGCCGAGATCTCCGATATGGGCGTGGCCACATTTGTGAAGCCAGCCGGCCGCCGGCAGCCCGGCCAGCCGCTTCCGTAAGCGCTGAACGGCAAGCTTACACGGCCGCAGACCACTTGCGCGGGCCAGGTCTCATCAGCCGGACTTGGCCCAGACAACAGGAGATCACGATGAAATACCGCATAGCACAGGTTTCAGTCATGGCGGCGCTGCTCGTGTTGTGTTGTCCTCCCGCTCGGGGGGCGGATCAGCCTGCTAATGTTATAGGGCAACACAACGAAGTCCATGCCGTTGTTGAGAAGGTGGAATCGGGCGTGATCTTTTTGAAGATCCCCGATCAGCTTCAGCCCCGTACCTTGAGTCTTACGAAGATGGAACGGCTGGGTCAGGAAGATCTGAAGCCGGGGGACGAGGTTTCCTTGGTCATAGATGAAAACAACGTGATTATCGATGCCCATAAGGCGGGGGCACTTGGCCGCGGACATCGAGTGTTGAAGGGCCGATTGGAAGACGCAGACGTTTCCGGTAAGAAAATCACGCTTTCCACGGCCGATGGACAGAAAGCACTACAGGTGGATCCAGCCGCAGTGAGCAAAGTGGCTGGTCTAAAAAAGGGTAGTCAATTAAAGGTGGAAGTCGATGAAGCGAACATGGTGATTGACGTTCACCCGGAAAACTAAGGGATGAAATGCCTTCTCATAATAATTCTACTGCTGCCAGTCTTCGCGGGAGTTCCGATGGTCCTTGGTGCGGAGCCCACGACGCCGTCCAAGGAGGCGCCACCTCGAACCCCGGAGACAGGCATTGATCCAGGGATTCGAGTGGATCCGGGGCCTTCTCCTGATCCGCGCGGGTCCATTCCTCCCAAGATCAATCCGGACCCGGCTATGGCCATCAATCCGGATGTGGTACCGGGTGGTTCTCCCAAGCCTGGCGCTCCGGCAGATCCAAACAGCTCGTCAGTGCCGGGGAAGCCTAATGACTCCGATAAAAAACGGCCCTGACGCGCATTCGTAAGTCGCCCGAGCCAGGTGTGGCGATGGCCTGGCCCTTACCTCTGCTAAATGTAACGGACTGATGCGGCGCGCGCTTCGAAATATAGTACGCCTCACCGCGTCTGTCGGGCTGTTGCTGTTGGCCGGTTGCAGCGCCTCGCAGCTAGTTCCCTCCGATATGGAAGGACGCATCTCGCGTGATGTTTCCTTCCAGTCATTGCAGACCGACCCAACTGCATTCCGTGGCCGATGGGTCGCGCTAGGAGGAAAAGTGCTCAACGCCAAACGGCTCAAGCATGAAACTCAAATAGAGATTCTCGAATTGCCTTTGGACAAGGCGGATCGCCCCATCCCCATGCTGACTCAGTCAAGCGGCCGCTTTCTGGCTGTCCAGCAGGAGTTTCTGGATCCGGCCATCGTTCCACCCGGCACGTTCGTGTCGCTGGTGGGAGAAGTAATTGGCGGGGAGACGCTGCCATTAGATGAAATCAATTACACCTATCCGGTCGTGCAGAACAAAACTCTAAAAGTCTGGCAAGATCCTGGCCGTATGGACTACCTGGAACCCCGCCCTTATCCCTACTGGGCCTGGCCTTATCCTTTTTGGCCATACCCCTACCCCTATCGCTATTGGTGGCCAGGTTTTTAGATATTTTGGCCGGACTGCCGGTGTTTTGTCCATTGTCTTGGTACTCAAGCGTTGCTAAGGAACAAGTACGGTCGTCATTGCCTGTGTCAGATAATAATCATTCCCAAATCCGAAGGAGGCGTAATATGAAGAAGCAACTAGGCGCCCTCACGTTTGCCGTTCTATTGGGGTCCGTGTGCTCATTTTCGTATGCGGCTGGAACGAATGAACCGTTGCCTGGTGCGAATCCTAAGGGAGAGGGCTCGGCGGCCACGCCGGAAAAGATGCCGCCTGCCGTGGTGGAGGGCGAGGTAGTAAAAATGGATCGCGACTCCTACCTCGTCAAGGATCGCAGCGGAAAGGAAATCAAGATCCAGCTGGATCAAAGAACCACCCTCGAAGGAAACCTGCAGGTTGGGGATAAGATCATCGCTCACATGGAACCTCAGGGCTACGCCCATTCAATCAAGCGCGCGACGGGCTCTGGCATGGACTCCGTAGCAGGGCAGCCCGACAAGCGCACCGGGCCACCGGCTGCCAGTGACCTTCCCGGGCAGCCCTCGTCCGGCGACGTCTTGACGAGATAAATCTCTCATCAATTCCCCCGGGCCAGCGGCGCCCGGGGGATCGAGGCAGCCTAAGCCAGCTGGGACGTCTTAGGATTTATAGGGCTGCGATCTTGCCCACTGCATCGCTTGTTTTCTCAGCCTGACCCTAGGAGTCCCATTCCTATCTTGTTCGATTTTCTCCAGTCCGAATCTTCCCTAGAATCTTATCCTACGAAGGTATTCTTCCGAGGGGAATGGTGGTCGGGTAAGACTAATGGGAGTTTTGCTTCTTCAACGCGCGAAATGTACTATGGCGGAGAATGCCGAAGGACGTAGCCATGTTCACGCCCGCCTCTACAGCTCCATCCGCTCACCCAACCGCGGATACGGACGCCGTAAGCGCGGCTAAATCGGCTGGTCTCCGGTATGTCAGCGATAACATGCCCGGCATCCGACGAAAACAGGTCGGCAAGGCATTCACCTATACCACTCCCAGTAGCACGCCGTTGCGCGATTCGGAAGGGGTCCGGCGGATCAAGTCCCTCGCGATCCCGCCCGGTTGGACCAATGTCTGGATCTGCCCAATTCCCAACGGCCATATTCAGGCGACTGCGCGGGACGCCAAAGGTCGTAAGCAGTACCGGTACCACCCTCGCTGGAGAGTGGTTCGCGACGAAACCAAATACGACCGGCTGATCGCGTTCGGCCAGGTCCTCCCGTCGATCCGCCGCCGGGCCGAGAAGGATTTGGCGCTGGCCGGACTTCCGCGCGAGAAAATCCTGGCCACTGTTGTTCGCCTGCTGGAAATGACCCTGATCCGGGTCGGCAATGAGGAATACGCGCGGAACAACGACTCATTCGGCCTCACCACTATGCGGGATCATCACGTGGATGTCTCAGGCTCCTCGCTGCGGTTTGAGTTCCGCGGCAAAAGCGGTGTGCAACATTCCGTGGATCTTAGAGACCGGAAGCTGGCGGGGATCGTCAAACGGAGTCAAGAGCTTCCGGGACAAGAACTATTTCAATACCTCGATGAGAACGGCGAGCGTCACAGCATCGGCTCATCCGATGTGAACGAGTACTTGCGCGAGATTACGGGCCAGGACTTTACCGCCAAGGATTTCCGGACGTGGGCCGGCACGGTACTGGCCGCCAAAGCGCTGCAGGAGTTTGAAGCATGGGATTCGAAGGCGCAAGCGAAGCGCAACATCGTGAGGGCCATTGAATCGGTCGCCAAGCGCCTGGGGAATACGAAAGCGGTGTGCAAGAAGTGCTACATCCATCCGGCCGTGTTGAACAGTTACCTTGACGGCTCGCTCATGGAAACCTTGCGGCGCCGCATCCGCAAGGAAATGACGGAGTCACTCCGTGAGCTGCGCCGCGAGGAAGCTGCTGTCCTGGCGTTCCTCCTATATCGGATGAAGGAAGAGGCACGAGAGCGCGACAAGAAAGGTACTCGGCAGGGAAGACCAAAGGCTCTTGGCACCTTGCTGAAAAAGTCCGTCCAGGCGGCTCGGCTCACCAAGAAGGTAAGCAAACTCAAGGCGGCTGTCTAACCTGCAGAGCCCGGTGAGGAGGCAAAACGCATAATGCCGCGCCCACCTACGAGCCATTGGCGGTTGGCTCTCGGAGCGGAGAGCTGCGCCAAGGGTGTACGTTTCCGGGTGTGGGCCCCCAAGCGTCGCCGGGTCGAGGTCCTCATCGAAAACGGCCCTGCCGTCCCGCTCGCTCCCGAAGCAGGCGGCTATTTTTCGGGGCTGGTCCCCGACTCCACGGCTGGTACTCTCTACCGATACCGTCTCGATGGAGAAGGTTGTTTTCCCGATCCGTGCACGCGATTCCAGCCGGAAGGTCCGCATGGCCCATCCATGGTGGTGGATCCGGCGGCTTACAAGTGGCATGACGAGGACTGGCTCGGGATCACGATGGCAGGCCAGGTCATCTATGAGCTGCATGTCGGAACCTTTACCCAGGAAGGAACCTTCGCTGCAGCGGCCAGGGAGGTCGAAAAACTCAAGCAGCTGGGCGTGACCGTGATCGAGGTGATGCCGGTGGCCGAATTTCCGGGGAAACGAAACTGGGGGTACGACGGGGTGAATCTCTACGCGCCCGCGCATGTGTATGGGGATCCCGAGGCGCTCAAGCGTTTTGTAGATGCGGCGCATGGTGCAGGACTCAGTGTCATTCTCGATGTCGTCTACAACCACCTGGGTCCCGACGGCAATTACCTCGGAGCCTACAGTGACCACTACTTTACCGATCGCTACGAAACTGATTGGGGCGAGGCGATCAATTTCGACGGGCCGGAATCCCACGAGGTGCGGGAATTCTTTATTCGAAATGCCTGTTACTGGATCGCCGAGTTCCACATGGACGGGTTGCGGTTGGACGCTACCGACACCATATACGATGCGGGCCCTGTCCACGTGTTATCGGAGCTCTCCCAACGGGCCCGTGAAGCGGGCACCCCGAGGAATATCATCTTGACAGCTGAGAATGAGAAGCAGGACGTACGGTTGATCACGCCGGTCGCAAAAGGAGGCTTTGGTTTGGACGCGATGTGGAACGACGACTTTCACCACACGGCGATGGTGGCGCTCACTGGCCGGCGCGAGGCGTATTATACCGACTATCGCGGCACGGCGCAGGAACTGATTTCAGCGGTGAAACGGGGATTTCTGTATCAGGGCCAACGCTACAAGTGGCAGAATCAAGCTCGTGGAACACCGGTCACCACGCAGCCGGCCAGCGCCTTCGTCTGCTTTCTCCAAAATCATGACCAGGTTGCGAACAGCCTGCGCGGTGACCGCCTGCATGCCCTCACCAGTCCTGGCCGGTATCGCGCCCTGACAGCCGTGCTGCTCCTGGCTCCGGGGACACCGCTGCTGTTCATGGGACAGGAGTTCTGGGCCTCCTCGCCATTCCTCTTCTTCGCGGACCACGCCGATCTGGCGGACACCGTGTACCAGGGACGCAAGAAGTTCCTGTCGCAGTTTCCCAGCATCGGCTCTCTGGAAGCCCAGAAGCAAGTACCTCATCCCAATTTAGCGTCGACGTTCGAGGCCTCGAAGGTCGACCTGTCCGAGCGGACGACTCACGCTGGAATCTATCTGTTTCACCAGGATCTCTTACGAATCCGACGGGAGGATCCGGTGATTGCCGCACAATCGCGCGAGCGGCTCGAGGGGGCGAACTTGGGTCGAGACGCGTTCGTTCTCCGATTCTTCGGTCAAGACGGCGACGATAGACTTCTGGTCGTGAATCTCGGTGCGGCTCTCGACTATGACCCTGCGCCGGAGCCGCTCCTGGCACCGCCGACCGGGCTGCGTTGGCAGTTACTCTGGTCAAGCGATGCTCCGCGCTACGGGGGGGGCGGCATCGTGAACCCTTGCAGGGAAGAGGGCTGGAAATTGCCCGGCGAAAGCGCCGTCATGTTCTCCGTGGCACGCCCATCCGAAAAAGCATCGTGAGCACAAAACCACTTCCGTCGCTGAGGTTCCCGCGGCAGGCCGATGGCGAGATCGACTACTTGCTGGTTCGGGAATGGCTTGCCACCAACGGTTTGGGTGGATACGCATCGGGCACGCTCTTGGGAATCGCGACTCGCCGATATCACGGTCTATTTGTCCCCAATCTTCCGGCTCCCCGCGGCCGCACGATGGTGATCCCAAGGTTGGATGAAGAGGTTCGTTCTGGGGCGCATGCCGTGCTACTGGGGGGAGCTGAGTTTGAGGACGGCCATATCGAGGGTGACGGCCACCGTTTTCTTCGGGAGTTTCGCTTGGACTGCCTGATTCCCACCTGGACGTTTGAGATCCCTCGGGAAGGGGCGGGCGGAAATCATCTCTGCATCCTGGAAAAAAGAATCGTCATGCCCCATACGCTCAATACTGTCTATGTCGAGTACCGGCTTATCAGCGGTGGTCCCATGCACCTGACGCTCAGGCCTTATGTAACATTTCGTATGCATGATGGCCCGCTGGGTGTCCCCGTCGAGTATCCTTTCACGCTCGCAGTGACGCGAGGCCGTTTGGAAGTACATCCGTTTGAGGGAGCGCCCCCGTTGAGACTCAGCCTGCAACCGCACGGCGGGGTTTTCGTCATAGATGAAAAGATCAGTCGTCACGTTTACTACCGAGTTGAGCGGGAACGCGGCTACGATCATCTCGAGGATCTCACCAGCCCGGGATATTTTTCCGTAGAGCTGGCCCCCGGCGAATCACTGGCGCTGGTTGCAAGCACGGAGAATTGGGAATTGCTGGAACATCCGGCCGACAGAATCCTGGAAGCCGAGCGACAGCGCTTGGAGAAGGTCTTGGCCATGGCTCCAGTAGAAGCCCAAGCGGGCCCGGCCGCGGATCTTGTGCTCGCGGCCGATCAATTCATCATCCTCCCCGGCAGCCGGCCGGAGGAAAACGTGCTGGCGAGTATCTCCGGAGAGGAGGTCCGTACGATCGTCGCCGGGTACCACTGGTTCACAGATTGGGGCCGAGACACGATGATCAGCTTGGAAGGATTGACGCTCTGTACCGGCCGGCCGCACGAAGCGAGAACCATCTTGCTGACATTTGCTCACTATGTGAAGGACGGTCTGCTCCCCAACCAATTTCCGGAGGGCCAGCGCACCGCTATCTATAACACTGCTGACGCGATGTTATGGTATTTCCACGCGATTGACAGGTACGTGGAACTGACTGGTGATCGGGACTTGTTAAAGGTGCTTTTTCCGATGTTGAAATCCGTCATCGGGCACCACATCCAAGGCACCCATTTTGGCATCGGCCTGGATGCCACCGATGGAATGCTAAAGGCTGGGGCGGATGGCTATGCGCTGACCTGGATGGACGCAAAGGTGGATGGATGGGTGGTGACCCCCCGTCGCGGCAAGCCGGTCGAGATCCAGGCCCTGTGGTGTAACGCGCTCCGTCTGATGAGTACCTGGGCGCGGGAACTCGGAGAGGCTGGCGATGAGTATCGGCAGCGTGCAGAGATGGCGGAGCAGAGCTTTAACGCGAGGTTTTGGTATGCTGCGGGTCGCCATCTCTATGATGTCGTGGATGGTGAACAAGGCGATGACGCCAGCCTCAGACCCAATCAAGTCTTCTCTATGTCACTGCATTTTCCGATTCTGTCACGTCCGTTGTGGCAGCCGGTGATTGACTCTATCGCGACCAAATTGTTAACGCCGGTGGGACTGCGAAGCCTGGATCCGGGGCATCGGGACTACAAGCGGACATATTTCGGCGATCTGCGGGCGAGAGACGCGGCATACCACCAAGGCACGGTGTGGGCCTGGCTCATCGGGCACTTTCTCGACGCTTGGCAAAGGGTGTATCCGGACAAGGCAAAGGCGCGGGAGATGTTGCGTGGGCTCGAAGATGAATTGCGGAACGCAGGGATCGGCAGCATCAGCGAGATCTTCGATGCCGAGCCTCGCTATACCCCGAGAGGCTGCATCGCACAGGCGTGGAGCGTTGCCGAAGTCCTTCGGGCGCTGCTGGCGACCGAAGAACGCCATGCCTGACCTGCTGGCTGCCCGCTCACAAATGGCCATGTCATTGGCCTTCCACATTATTTTTGCGTCGATCGGTGTCGCCATGCCCTTAATGATGGCAATTGCAGAATGGCGGTGGCTTCGGGGGAACGACGTGGTGTCTCTGGCATTAGCTAAGCGATGGGCGCAGGGAACCGCCATCCTCTTTGCCATCGGAGCGGTCTCCGGCACAGTCCTCTCCTTCGAGCTGGGACTCTTGTGGCCTGGGTTCATGAACTGGGCCGGTCAGATTATCGGCCTGCTCTTCGCCCTAGAGGGTTTTGCCTTCTTTGCCGAGGCGATCTTCCTCGGCGTCTATCTCTACGGCTGGGAGCGCGTGCCGCCGCGTGCGCACTTCCTAGCCGGTCTTATGGTGGCTGCGAGCGGGGTGGCTTCGGCGGTCTTCGTCGTGATGGCGAACGCCTGGATGAACACTCCGCGTGGGTTTGAGTTGATCGGCGGCCGGCCGATGCATATCGATCCGATTGCCGCCATGCTCAACCCCTCCGCGTTCGTCGAGAGCCTCCATATGGTGTTGGCGGCTTTTGGAGCCACGGGTTTCGCGGTCGCCGGCATTCATGCCTTCCTGTTGTTACGCGATCGGGGAAACTTCTTTCATCAGCGCGCGCTTGGTATCGCGTTACTGGTTGGCGGAATTTCGGCAATTCTTCAGCCCCTGAGCGGAGATCTGCTGACCCGGGAGGTGGCCCGCGATCAACCTGCAAAACTGGCGGCATTCGAGGCGGTATTTCGAACCCAGCAGGGCGCGCCGTTCACGATAGGCGGAATTCCCGATTCGCAGCGTGAGACAATGCGCTACGCGATCGAGATTCCCAAGGGATTAAGCCTCCTGCTGCATGGCGATCCGCAAGCCCCCGTGACCGGCCTCGACGCTTTTCCACCAGACCAGCGGCCTCCGGTCGGCATTCTTCATACGACCTTCCAGCTCATGGTCGCCGCCGGCTTCACAATGATGGCCGTTGCTCTGTGGGGAGCCTGGCAGTGGTGGCGGCATCGCTCATTGGCGGAGGCCACCTGGCTGCTCCGCGCGATCGTTCTGACTTCTCCGTTAGGCTTTCTCGCGATTGAAGCGGGGTGGGTGGTGACGGAGGTCGGCCGCCAGCCGTGGATCATTTATGGTGTCATGAGGACATCCCAAGCGCTGACTCCCATGCCGGGCCTGATCGTGCCGCTGATCACGTTCACGGTCCTGTACCTGTTCTTGGCGGCTATGGTGGTGTGGTTGCTGGTTGGCCACATTGCCGCGAGCCCCCAAGTGTATTCTTCCCCTGGGAAATAGATGTATCTTGAAGTCATGACGGCGGGGATCATTTTGGCCTCGCTCACATTCTATGTCCTGCTTGGGGGCGCCGACTACGGGGCCGGTGTTTGGAAGCTACTGGCGCGAGGTTCACATGGCCCCGCGCAACGCAGGCTGATCGATGAAGCAATCGGACCCATCTGGGAAGCCAACCATGTCTGGCTGATCTTGGTCATCACTGTACTGTTCACGGCGTTTCCCGGAGCGTTCGCCGTGATTACGACGCGGTTACATATCCCGCTCACCCTGATGCTCATAGGTATTGTTCTGCGGGGCGCGAGCTTCGCCTTCCGAAGCTACGATGTTCATAAGCGCGACATGCACCCGTATTCGGAACGAATCTTTGCCATCGCCAGCTTGATCACGCCGGTCCTCTTGGGAGTCACCATTGGCACCATTGCCTCGGGCGAGCTTGGCGAGAACGACCGTAACTTCCTCTCGGTATTCGTCTGGCCATGGCTCGCGCCGTTTCCACTCACCGTAGGATTCTTTGCGTTGGCGCTGTTTGTCTTTCTTGCCGCGGTATATCTTGCCCGTGAAGCGAAGGAAAGAGAGCTCCGCGAGGATTTTCGCCGGCGCGCACTCGTCGCCGCCGTCCTGGTTGCTCTTGTGGGTAGCGTCGTTTTTGCGCTGTCCGCCCGAGGCGCCCCGCACATTTGGAAAGAATTCACAAGAAGTGCCTGGGGGTGGTCCCTGTTGCTCGCGACAGCCATGGTGGCCGTGGGAGCGATCCTCGCCTTATGGAATCGCCGTTTTCTGCTGGCACAGATCTGCGCGGCTGGCCAGACGGTGCTGATCCTCTGTGGCTGGGCCGTGGCACAATTCCCGTTTCTTGTCGTACCGAACATCACGATCTCTAACGCCGCGGCGTCCCCCTTGACTCTGCGGTTACTACTCCTTGCCATTCTCGTGGGTGGCGTTATGCTGTTTCCTTCCCTCTATTACCTTTTTCGCATCTTCAAAGCACGTTCGTTATCTTTTCATTAGGCGCGGGAACCCGCACTATCTGAACTGGCCACTATCTTTCCGTTCGTCTTGGTTTCGCAGGAAACCATCCATACCGCGTGCATATTCATGGGGCGTCGCTCGTCTGCGGCAGTGGCTGAAAGGAGCCATTCTGTAGGAAAACGAACAGGTATATATGTGAAGGGATTAGGAACCCCGGGAGATTGTCTGAGCGCGGCAAATTGGATCATTCCCTATTTTTTTAAGATAAAGCCTTGTCGTATCACGTCTTACTCCCGACGTTTATCCAGAGGAGCCAGGAATCCTGATTGCGAAGATCATCTGGTACGGGACTTGCTGGAAGTCATAGCGGAGACTCCGGCGGAAGGATTCTGAGATTCGAATAAACCGGAAGGATGAAACTATGACTGACGTAACGCGACATCCCGTATATTTGGCGGAAGCACTGGAGAAAGTTCTGGCGCCGGGCCACGACAAATATCTTGCGGCGGCAGGCGCCTATCTGTATCCCAAAACTATTCAGAACATCCTGACTCGGAAGCCGGTCGCGCAGATGACCTTAGAGAAAGTAGAAAAGGCTTTGAAACGCGGGGACCTGTCACTGAAACCCTTGCCGTGCACGGCCGCTAGCAGCCTTGCGCATCGATTGTATCGGTTTCTCCTGTTGGTGGGAGGAACAACGCAAGCCGCGTCATACTTGAATACCGACCCCTTCATTCTCGCGAAAATGATCTGCGGACGACAGGTCAACAGGCGATTTCGCGCGCTCATTCACAGGCGACTCGAAAAGGTGCAGGTGCTGAGCACCTCTAAGCGCATAGCCTCGGCAGAGTCCCCTCCGGCACCTTTAGCGGACGATGGCCTCGCTCATTGCAGACAGGCCTACGAATTGTACAAGAGCCACGGGACGTTGGAAGCGGTCGGGCGGCAGTTACATTTGAGTCGCGAGAGGGTGCGCCAATTAATCAATCGGGGGGTGGCATACGGCGTTATTCCGGCGGAACCGCATTACACGCAAGCTTCACGGCCCTTTCCGTTCTCGTCAAGAGAGGAATTTCTGGCGGCCTACCGAAAGACTCCAAGCATGCGCCGTCTGGTTCAAAATCTGCACATCTCAAAACAGCGGTTGAAACGATTTTGCCGGGCTCACGAGATTCTCCGACATGATCTGGAGTGTATCCGCCGATCGTCCACACTACGTTCGCCTGAAGTCGCGGCAGCGTCCTCGAATAGCGCGATGACGAACGTCCGACTGGCATCGTAGAAATCAGACCATTCCAAGCGGCTTGCCTGCTCCTACTGGGCTTCCTCACACCCAAGGCGGCATTCTCCTCCCGACTTAGGAGTGGTATACATTCGGGCCTCAAATCGCGAGTCTGCTTGTCGAAGATCTCGGCGTACACGATTTTCTGTACCGCTGGGAGCAGGGGATTGCGCAAATTGATAGCCAGCCTGTCGGCATTACTTTTGGTCTGGCGGGGGGAAGTTAAAGGAGCCGTTTCTTACGGAAAGCTCTGTTGTCCACCATTTGTAAGTTTTGTTCGTTGAAGGCGGGCATGAGCGCGTCATGCCCTACCAACGTAGGGTATTCTTTACGCATCGCATAGCTGTATATAGGTGATCGTGATTACGTAAAACAGGGGCCTCCGAGTACGGTTCCAGATCTGCTTATGAGGAGAATTCAACGATGGCCGGGGTGATCTCCGTAACAATTCGCAAGGCGCACAAGGGGCCGGCAAAAGAAGTGATTCGGGGGCAGCAGACTCCGGAAAGTTTTTCTCCAGATTGCGCTCCCGATTTTGCCCACGAGAGCATGACGGAGAAGCGAATCGGTCCTGGCATTTTGATTTTGACTCCATCGACTCAACTGCTCTACAAAGATCACCGAGCCTGGGATCTTTGTACCGCAATTAACAAAGGCGACGGTAGGACTGCAGATGGACTTCCGTTCTGCATTGTGGAACTCTGCCGAGAGATCAGTAATCTGCTCCATATCTGGACCGATGCGAGAGACTGGGAACAGATCCGTATCAAGCGGCTGATCGGAAGCCCGAACCGCCCGATCTTGTTATGCGGTCTTGGCCTGCCGGACCGGCATGGCACGCAGCAATCAAGGATTCTCATCACCATGGATGAGATGGGTCGCCCCCAGGGAGCCATCATAGATCAGGTCAAAGACAACTTCCGCTTGACTGACCGCGAGGTGACGGTTGTTCAGAATCTCCTGAAAGGCTGGACGAACAAGGACATCGCCAAGGAGCTTGGAGTCACCGAACAAACTGTGAAAGAACACATCAAGCACATCATGACGAAGACCAGGACGAGCACCCGCACCGGTATTCTCGTGCAAGTTCTGCGCCTCTGACCTCATCTTTTTCCTAGGGTCTTTCTTCTCTCCAATGGAAGCCTGTAAGGCCTCGAGACCGCATAGGTCGCCTACCACCGGTTTTATAGCTCCACCAGAAGCGATCTCCCTGCATGCCCCGACATTTTCTTCTTTCCGTCCTGAAATTTGTCTGTTGTCGGCTGCAAGTGTTCTTGCTAATTGCTATCAACGCCGATGGTTTCCTTAGGAGGAGAACTTTGGAGGTCGACATCGACAGCTATTAAAGGAGGGTCAATTATGGTAGGTGGCATGATAGCGGTCAGCGTTCAGAGTCGGCAAAAAACAAATTTCGAGGCAGGAGACGACGATCCGAACATGTCTGGCGATGAGACCTCGTTGGCCTTAACGGAAAGCATTGCCGAGCAGCGGGCAGGCGCCGGTATCTTCATCCTGAGTATGTCGGGTCACTTGCTGTACACTGACCGACGGGCCTGGGAGCTGTTTGCTGAAGTGGATAAAAACGGCGCCAAAACCGCTAAGACACCACCGGCGCCGGTTCAGGAACTCTATAGGGAGATCAATAAACTCCTTCAGGTCCGCACCGAGCCGAAAGACTGGGAGCAATTTCGTCTGAAGCGCGTTCTCGAGATAGCCGGCCGGCAATTATTACTTTCCGGACTGGGTTTGCCGGATCGTCTTGGTCTGCAGCAATCCCGGATTTTAGTGACCGTAGAGGAGATCGGCCGTCGCCCCCGACCCTCCGTGGGGCATCTCAAAGATGTCTTCCGCCTGACAGACCGGGAGATCATGGTCGTCCAGAATCTGCTTAAAGGCTGGACTAACAAAGAGATTGCGAACGAACTGGGTGTGACCGAGCAGACCATTAAGGAGCATATTAAGCACATTATGGCGAAGACGAAGACGACCACTCGCACCGGGATTCTTGTGCAGGTCATTCGTCTGTAACAGTGAGCGGTGCGGCGAGCTTTATTCGTCCAGGATGAACGGCTCCGTTGTACTGTGTCGGAACTGCATCTCTCGATATTGCCGTAAGGAGTGGGTTCGGACAGACTCCTACGAACCGGGTCGATGGGTGGCGGGGGAAAGTCGCTTGAATCGAAAACTTCCACCCTGCTCGCGAGGCGGGATGGTACGGGTCCCGATGCGCGTGTACCACCAGGTACCGTCCGCTTCCCCGCCATCGCCGGAAAGTAGCACTTCAAAGCCGCCCTCGCGATCGTTTCCCTCCTGGTACCAGTTGCCTTCCCAGCGGCCGCCGGAGACCGATGTCGTCACAATATGCCCGTTTTGCCACGCATACCTGCCGTTGCCCTTTTCGTCGAGAGCAACCCGCTGAGCGGCGCCCTCATCCTGAAATTCCCACTCGCCGCTAAGATCGATCTGGTCCATGATTGGAGGGGCAGAAGGCGGTGCTGGAACGCGGACTGACGTGCATGAGGCAACAAGCACCGCGCTTAAAATCCCGACCAGGAAGATGGAAAGTCTCATAGGGCCTAGATTCTCAAATTTGAGCCTAGAAATAAATGTTTCAGAATCCTCGAACGAAGTCCACCGCTACAAAAGCGTAATAGTACTGTCGGCTGGAAGGCGGCCTACATTTGCTATACTTACACGATTGGACAGATAACCGGCTCATGACGAGCATTGCGATGGGAAGGATTTTGTGATGATGAGAATCTGGCCTGGACGTTCATATCCCCTGGGGGCCACGTGGGATGGGGAGGGTGTGAATTTCGCGCTTTTCTCCGAAAATGCGACCGGCGTCGAGCTGTGCCTGTTCGAGCACGCTCACGCGGAGAAGGAGTCGCACCGCATTGCGGTCGAAGAGCGGACTGACCAGGTTTGGCACGTGTATCTGCCCGAAGTGCGGCCCGGCCAATTGTACGGGTATCGGGTGTCCGGTCCGTACGAACCCGAAGCGGGCCACCGGTTTAACTCGGCGAAGTTACTGATCGATCCCTATGCCAAGGCTCTGTCGGGGCGCATCGAGTGGTCAGATGCCATGTTCGGCTACCGGATCGGAGATCCCACAGCAGACCTTTCAAAAGATGACCGCGACAATGCAGGCAGTGTCCCGAAGTCCGTGGTGATTGAACAAGCCTTTACCTGGGGTGAGGACCGGCTGCTAAGAACGCCATGGGATAGGACCGTGATCTATGAGCTGCATGTCAAGGGATTCACGTTCCGCCAGCCCGATGTCCCGGAAAATCTGCGCGGCACATACGCGGGGCTCGCGACGCCGGCGTCGATCGACTATCTGCGGACGCTCGGTGTCACCGCTGTAGAGCTCCTGCCCGTCCATTATTTTGTGCGCGACCAGCATTTACAGGAGCACGGTCTTACGAACTATTGGGGTTATAACAGTATCGGGTTTTTCGCACCGGATAACGGGTACGGGGTTTCGACGTATCGTGGAGATCTTGTGAATGAATTCAAAACGATGGTCAAGACCCTTCACAGCGCGGGCATCGAGGTGATCCTCGACGTCGTTTACAACCATACCGGCGAAGGCAATCAGCTGGGTCCAACGCTCTCATTTCGCGGTATCGATAATGCCGTGTATTACCGGCTGGGCGGCGACAAATATCGCTACTACATGGACTATACAGGAACGGGCAACACTCTCAATGTCCGGCACCCGCGGACGCTGCAATTGATTATGGACAGCTTGCGCTATTGGGTGACCGACATGCACGTGGACGGGTTTCGATTCGATTTGGCGTCCACCTTGGCGCGGGAACTTCACAGCGTGGACCGTTTGAGTGCCTTCTTCGATACAATCCAGCAGGATCCCGTCTTGGCTGAAGTCAAGCTCATCGCCGAACCATGGGATCTTGGTGAAGGCGGCTATCAAGTGGGTAATTTTCCGGCCGGCTGGGCTGAGTGGAATGGAAAATACCGAGACACGCTCCGACGTTATTGGCGCGGGGATGTTGGCCAGGTGGCGGAAGTGGCCTATCGATTGACCGGCAGCAGCGACCTGTACGAGCCAGGCGGGCGCCGGCCGCACGCCAGCATCAATTTTGTCACCGCGCATGACGGGTTTACGCTCAACGACCTGGTCTCCTACGACCAGAAACACAACGAGGCGAACGGCGAGGAGAACCGCGACGGCACCGACGACAATTTCAGTTGGAATTGCGGCGTGGAAGGACCGACGGACGATCCGGCCATTAACGAGCTGCGTGAGAGACAGAAACGGAATATGCTGGTGACGACGCTCCTGTCCCAGGGTGTACCGATGCTCTGCGGCGGAGACGAGATCAGCCGCACCCAGCGAGGGAACAACAATGCCTACTGTCAAGACAATGAGCTGACATGGTTTGATTGGAAATTCACCCGTCAGACACATGTCTTGCTGAACTTCACGCGAGATCTGATCGCGCTCAGGCGCGCTCATCCGGTTTTTCGCCGGCGCCGATTCTTTCAGGGCAGCCGGCTCCATGGCTCAGCGGTCAAAGACATTGCCTGGCTCCGCCCCGATGGCAAAGAGATGACGGAAGAGGAATGGACGACGGGCTCCGTGCGCTGCTTCGGCATGCGGTTAGCCGGGGACGCTATTGAGGAGACGGACGGGAAGGGCCACCAGATTTTCGATGACACCTTTCTCGTGCTGATGAATGCGCATCACGAATCCGCAACCTTTGTGTTGCCAGCGCATAGGCGCGGTGTGCGGTGGGAAGGTGTTCTGGACACCGCGGCAGACAGCAGCAAAAAGCGGGGTTCGATTTTCAAGGGCGGGCAGCCCTATCAATTGGAAGCCCGTTCGTTAGCCGTCCTTCGTCTGCTTGAGAAAGAAAAGAAGTTCCCGACCTAGATAATATTTCGTGCCCGGTCTTAGGCTACGTGCCTCGGGCGCCGCAGGAAGCTCATGCGCTATCTCGCGCTCGCTTGTGATTACGACGGCACCCTGGCGTCCGATGGGCGGGTGTCGGACGCGGCGTTGACGGCGTTACGGCGCTTGCGAGCCTCTGGTCGCAAGGTCATCCTGGTCACCGGGCGGCAATTGGAGGAATTGATCTCGGTCTTTCCGGAGCTGGATCTGTGCGAATGGATTGTTGCCGAGAACGGCGCCCTCCTGTATCAACCACGCACTCATGCCGAAACGCGATTAGCAGATCCTCCCTCCGCCCAATTCATCCGCGAGCTTAAGGCGCGTACGGTACCGATCTCCGTCGGCCGGGTGATCATGGCCACCTGGCATCCCCACGAGACAACGGTGCTGGCGACGATTCGGGATCTAGGGCTCGAGTCGCAGGTCATTTTTAACAAGGGTGCGGTCATGGTACTACCCTCGGGGATCAATAAGGCCACGGGGCTTTCGCGAGCGCTTTCGGAATTGGAATTAACCTCCCACAACCTGGTGGGCATCGGTGACGCTGAAAACGATCATGCCTTCTTGCGGCTCTGTGAGTGTTCGGCAGCGGTTGCCAATGCTCTGCCCACGGTGAAGGAGTCTGTCGACCTGGTCACAGCAGGGGATCACGGGGCCGGTGTCGTCGAAGTCATAGACGCATTGATAAATCGGGACTTGCGGGATGCCGACCCGCGCCTCACGCGCCATCATATCCTGTTGGGGAAGCGGGAAAACGGGGCTGATCTCACAATGTCCCCATATGGCCCGAACGTCCTGCTCGCCGGAACTTCGGGCAGCGGCAAGTCCACGCTAGCGACGGGTATCCTCGAGCGCTTGGCCGAGCACCGTTATCAGTTTTGCATTATTGATCCGGAGGGAGACTACGAACATCTCCAGCCGGCCGTGGCACTTGGCAACAGTCAGCGTGCGCCGAGCGTCGAAGAAGCCCTCCAGGTGCTGAAAAATCCGACGGCCAATGCGATCGTCAATCTTGTCGGGCTTTCATTGCAGGACCGGCCCGGGTTTTTCCTGACGCTCCTGTCGCGGCTTCAGGAGCTTCGGGCGCGGACAGGACGGCCGCATTGGCTGGTAATAGATGAGGCCCATCATCTCCTCCCCGCCAATTGGAGGCCGACATCGCTGACTCTTCCGCGGGAGCTCACGCAAACCGTCTTCATCACAGTCCATCCGAATCAACTGGCAGCGCCGGCCGTGACTTCTGTGGAGACAGTCATCGCGATCGGTGATAACCCCGAAGCCACCCTGCGGGAGGCCGGCGAGCTTCTTCACCGTAAGCCGCCCCCGCCTTCTTCCCCCCTGGATCCTTTACAACCCGGAGAAGCGCTCTTCTGGTCCCTCACCGATGCAGGCCCGCTCAGACGGTTTCGGACCGCTCTCTCCCAAACCGAGGGTTTGCGGCATCGGCGAAAATATGCCGAAGGGGATCTGGGGGAGACGCGTAGCTTCTATTTTCGGGGACCCGAGCACAGGCTCAACTTGCGGGCTCAAAACCTGCTGCTCTTCACGCAGTTGGCAGAGGGAGTTGATGATGAGACCTGGACCTTTCATTTGCGCCGGCATGACTATTCCCGATGGTTTCGCGAAGCGATCAAGGATTAAATCCTTGCGGAAGAAGCTTCCCGTATCGAGAATCGCGATGAGCTTCTCCCCGAAGAAAGCCGGACGCGCATGAAAGAGGCCGTGACCCGCCTCTACACGCTGCCGACAACAGTGTCCGCTGCTGTGAGCAGCGAAACCAGCCCGAAAATCGGCTCACCGCCGAAAATCAATACTGTCAAGTCCACGAAAGTATCCTCGCCTGAGCGAGGCCGCTCACGTAAGCTCTAGCAGGCATGCCTTGATTTGCCGGCAGAAGAAGGGAGTTCCAAATGGGAAGCCGTGCCAGTTTTTTGAAGCATCCGATTCATCCCATGTTGGTCCCGTTTCCAATAGCCCTCTGGATTTTCTCTCTGATTAGCGACGCCGTCTATGGTCTCGGATGGGGAGGGACTCTCTGGAATGAGATGGCGTTTTATACCATGGCAGGTGGGATTTTGGGCGCCCTGGCGGCGGCCGTGCCTGGGCTGATCGATTATCTGTCGATGTCAGATCAGGAGACGTCGAAGATTGCGAAAAACCACATGATCGTGAACCTCACGATCGTCGGGATCTTCATCGTGGATCTCTGGCTCCGCACGATGTTTGCGCCGGGTGCCGGTCTTCCGGTTGTCTTGTCTGTCATTGGGGTGGCTCTTTTGGGCGTCTCGGGGTGGCTTGGCGGCGAGTTGGTCTATGTTCATGGAGTCGGCGTCGAGTCTTCACCCGAGAGTTCCCGCAGTCACGCGCGACGGACCACATCAACGACCGAGAAGTGATTCGATGAACCCGGTCAAAGCCGGATGTGAGATCCGCATCGGCACATCCGGCTGGCACTACAAGCATTGGCGCGGGCCATTCTATCCGGACGATCTACCGTCATCCCGGATGCTGCCCTTCTATCTGAATTACTTTGATACGGTCGAAATTAACAATTCGTTTTATCATCTGCCGCTGGCCGACACCTTTCGCCACTGGCGGCGGCAGGCCGAAGCCGGCGTTCGCTATGCGGTCAAGGGCAGCCGGTATTTGACCCATATGAAGAAGCTGAAAGATCCGGAAGCCGGATTGCGGCGGTTCTTCGCCCTCGTCGACCTCTTAGGGACGAAGCTCGGCCCGGTGCTCTTCCAACTTCCTCCGCATTGGGGCTGCAACGCATCCCGGCTGGCCGAATTTCTGAGAGTTCTGCCGCGCCGGCATCGTTACAGCTTTGAATTGCGGGATCCGAGTTGGCATGTTCCGGAAATCTACGATCTCCTCGCGCGGCACAACGCGGCATTTTGCATTTATGAGCTGGCCGGATTTCGGTCTCCGACCCACCTGACCGCCGATTTCGCCTACGTGAGGCTGCATGGACCCGGTGAAAAAGCCTATCAAGGAAGTTATAGCCACGCAACTCTCCGTAGCTGGCGCGACCGCATCCGCAAATGGCAATCAGAGGTGAAGGCGGTCTACGTATATTTTGATAATGATCAGCGGGGCTACGCTGCCGTAAACGCGCTGACACTCAGGAAGTACTTCACATTCAACAAAGAAATCCAACGCGTCAAGTGAACAACTTCATAGGACGTGAGCATTGTCTCTTTCGTATTAAATTGTATACCTCCTCGGTATTGTTGGGACGGGCAGTTTCTTTTATTCTTTTTTCAGGTCGCGTCAGAGGGGCTGTCACTAGTCCAACCGACGGGAGACAGTAGCTGCCGCAACAGTTTTACTCAACAGTTAGGAAAGGAGACGTGGTTATGAATCAAGACAATGACTATTCTGTCGGAACCGCGGCGTTTTTGGCGGGCGCCCTGATCGGCGCTGGCGTGGCATTGCTGCTGGCCCCGCAATCGGGCGCAGAAACTCGTGGCATGTTGCGCGATTATGCGGGACGAGCAAAGGACGAACTGAAACAACGAGGACAAGAAGTAAAGTCAACGCTGGACAGTGCCATGGAACGCGGCAAAGAGGCGTTTGAGTCCGCCAAAGAACGGGGCAAGGACTTTTACGGCAGCGGGAAAGAGGCGATTCGCGACGCAGGGAAGGATGTCATGAGAAATCGAGGATGAACGGAGAAGTGAAAGCCGCCCATGCCTCTTCGGATGGGCAGTTGTGAACGTATTCGTCCTTATTATTTTATCAAGGAGTACACCATGCCAGAAGCTATAGAGATGTTGCGAGAGGACCATCAAAAGGTGAAAGACCTCTTTGAGGAGTTTGAGAAGGCCGAAGAAGATGACGAAAAGGGGCGGATCGTCCGTACGGCGCTCACCGCCTTGGAAATTCATGCCACCGTGGAGGAAGAAATCTTCTATCCGGCCGTGAGAGAACAGATCGAGAACGATGATCTAATGGATGAAGCGCTTGAGGAACATCATATTGCCAAGCTCCTTATTGGTGAGTTGCAGGAGATGCAGCCCGGCGACGATCACTTCGATGCCAAGTTCAAGGTATTGGCGGAGAGCGTCAAGCACCACATCGAAGAAGAGGAATCAGAGATACTGCCCGAGGCCGAAGAACTGGACTTAGATCAGGAACGCCTGGGCGAAGAAATGACGGAACGTACGCAAGAATTGCAGAGACAGAAGGGTACCGGTGCGCGAGGGAAGATTTCAAGCGGGAAGATTGCGCGGCGCCCCGCGCTTGCGAAGACCAAGACCGCGGCGAAGAAAAACGGTACCAAGACGAAATATCGCAAATCGGCTTAGCGTCGCGGACGGCAGGTCCCGAAGTCCATGAGAGGGGAGCGGTTTTAAGCTATGCCCGGTCCTTTTTCGGAACCCGGCCCGTTGCCACCCGGGCCGATCCCACCCAGTCCTGGTCCGCCTGGGCCAGGACCTATTCCACCGGAACCGAACCCGCCCGCGCCCATTCCACCGATCCTTGGAATCAGTACACCCGACGAGAGGACCAGTGATCCATGAGGCCCGGACTGTCTTCGAGAAATACGATGGTCAGAAAAATGATGTCAGGAGGGAACATATGCCGGGGACGTTGACAGGAAAAGAGAAGTATCACACCTACACGGACGACATTGACTGGAGCAGAAATTTCCAGGACGGAAGTTCAAGGAATGTCAATGAGACGGAGCGGTGGGTCTCAGCGATCGGGGGCGCGGCGCTCTCTGCGTACGGACTATCGCGTCGAAGTTGGCCGGGGCTGGTCCTTGCGGCGATCGGCGGCGCGCTCGTCTACCGCGGCGCTCTCGGCCATTGCTCGATATATCAGGCCCTCGGAGTGAGCACCACCGATCTCGGCCGCCGGAAGGTGCATACGGATCGTGCGGTCAAGGTCGAGGAAAGCATTATCGTCAATCGTCCGGCCGACGAGCTGTATCGATATTGGCGGGATTTAGGAAACCTCCCCCGGTTTATGAAGCATGTGGAATCGGTAGAGGTAAAAGACGCTCGCCATTCTCATTGGATTGTCAAGGCCCCGCTCGGGATGAAGGTGGAATGGGATGCGGAGATCATCAGCGAGATTCCCAACGAACTGATCGGATGGCGGTCAGAAGGCAATGGGGACGTTGATAACGCAGGTTCGGTACGCTTCCAATCAGCGCCGGATGGTCAAGGGACCGAAGTTAGAGTGATGCTACAGTACGATCCGCCAGCCGGTCTGGTTGGCGTGGCGATGGCGAAGATCCTGGGAGAAGAACCGCCCGAGCAAATCCAAGAGGACTTACGGCGGTTTAAACAGGTGATGGAGGCGGGAGAGATCTCGACGGCCGCAAATAGCCGACTGGACGCTTCTTCACGGTGAGAACGGGGGCTGCCGCGTCCAATGCCCGTTGCCCGCTACTGGCTGATGAAGTCCGAGCCGACCTCCTTTAGCTTCGACGCCTTGGTTCGTTCCCGTTCTTCCACGAATCATTGGGATGGAGTCCGCAACTATCAGGCCCGCAACTACATGCGAGAGATGAGAGTTGGAGACAAAGTCTTCTTTTTCCACAGCAACTGCGATCCTCCGGCGATTGTCGGGATTGCCGAGATTACCCGAGAGGTATATCCCGATCACACCCAGTTCGATCAGAACGATGCCCATTACGACCCGAGGGCTACAAGGGAAAAGCCGATTTGGGAAATGGTCGACCTCCGGGCGATTAAAGCCTGTCGATCGCCGGTCTCCCTGAGAGTCTTACGCGAGACACGCGGCTTGCAAAAGATGGTGTTGCTTCGCAAAGGCAGCCGGCTCTCCGTGCAACCCGTGAGCCCGGAGGAGTGGAAGATTATCGCTAAGATCAGCAGTAAGAGACCGGATGCTTCAAGAGCAGGGGCTACGGTTCAGGGTTCCGGACTGAAAGGACCAGGTCGGCGAGATTTTTGAGGCTCAGGCGCTCGTGGTCTTCAAGCGCGAGGGCGATATGGCTTTCATCGCCGGACGACAGCCGAAGGCTGAGAAACGGTTCCGACTTTTTTGACTCCTTGTTTTCCCACATTCCGTCAATCACCTGAACCTTCTCAATTTCTTTCACGTTGATCGCATCATAGCGAAAATATTCTTCGCCTACCACACAGTCGAAGAGCGTGTGACCGGCTGTCATGATGATCAGATTAAAGGCGCCCTGATCCTCATAACCGTTGGGGATGTGCTTGTTGACGTGAAAGGCTTTCATGGGACGCTTTTTCAGTGTGGCACGAACCTGTTCCACCACATAGTCCAATGAGATATCGTTATAATCTTTAAGGACTTCTTTAACTCTTGAGATCAGCTGAGTTTCCACTTCGATTCCCCCACGTTTATCGGGCTTACTCTAGCAGGGGATTCACGAAGAAGGCAAGCGTTTACAAACTAGGAAAGCATTTCTTAGAATGAGGGAACTGCTATTTGCGGGATAAAACACATTGCGGAGGCGGAACATGTCCGGTCCGATGGAAACAATAGGGGCTGCTATGGTTGGCATCGCCATCGCTTTCTTGCCAGCAATCGCTGATGCCATTGATGTCAAACTGGACGATGCCGCGAGTAGGAAGGCCGTCGAGGAAGGCAAGCAGATTAAGGACGTGAAGAACATTCAGGTCCCCCGGTTCGGCGCTGATCTCTCGAAGGACATCTGTGGCGGCGGCGGTGAAATCCGAACGAAAACCTCCGCTCTGCAGCGACTGGGAGCATTGATTGCGGCCGACCCCGAGCGCGCTGAGCGCGACAAGCCACAGGTTGAGCAGGCAATTCAAAAGACGGCGGACGCGAAGGAACTAAAAATCGCATTTGATTTTTGTGGGGATACACCGGACTTCGCAGAAGACGCCCAGGCGACCTTGGAGCAGGACGGGCGCATGATCAAGGGAGAGATGGGGAAGCCCGACAAGGCCAAGAAGAACACTGAAGGACCGGCGTATCGCGGAAAGATCGCGGCCTCCTTTCCCTACGGTGCGTTCAATCCTGCCGCTCCGACGAAAATTACACTGTATCCGAAGGTCGGCGAGGCGATGAGCTGGGAGGCGGATTTCTCTAAAATCAAGTGACGCAATGTCATTCTGAGCGACGCGAAGAATCTAGACCCTTCACGGCGTTCGGCAGGACAGGCGGCATCTCAACCAGCCGCACCGTGTACAGATGATGATACAATCCCCGCCGCTCCAGCAATTGTGCATGGGTTCCTTCTTCAACGATGCGGCCTTGATCGAGCACCAGAATCCGATCAGCTTTTTGAATCGTGCTCAGCCGGTGCGCGATGACGAAGGTCGTCCGTTCCTTCATCAGCCGGTCCAGCGCCTCCTGCACGAGTAATTCCGATTCGTTGTCCAGCGCGGACGTCGCCTCGTCGAGGATGAGGAGGCGCGGGTCCTTCAGGACCGCGCGGGCGATTGCGATGCGCTGGCGCTGGCCCCCCGAGAGGTTCACGCCTTTTTCCCCTACCTTCGTCTCGTACCCATCGGGAAGCGCCATGATGAAGGCATGGGCGTTCGCCGTGCGGCTGGCAGCCATCAGTTCATCGTGGGTGGCGGTCAGACGGCCGTAGAGTATGTTCTCGCGGATCGTGCCTCCGAACAGATGGGTTTCCTGCGGGACCAATCCGATCTGTCGGTAGAAGCTCGTCAAGGTCACATCGCGCAGATCGTGGCCGTCAATGGTGATCGATCCCGCCATGGGATCATAGAAGCGATGCAAAAGATTAATCAACGTCGTCTTGCCCGAGCCGGTAGGGCCGACGATCGCCACCAGCTCGCCGGGTCGGGCCGTAAAGGAAATGTCGACCAGCACGGGCGCGCGCGCGTCGTGGGCGAAGCTCACTCCGGCCATGGCGACCTCACCGCGGACTGGCGCGAGGGGCTGAGCCGACGGTCGATCGCACACGTCCGGCTGCGTATCGAGGATTTCAAAGACGCGCGTGAGCGCGCCCTGCGCTTCTTTGACCTGGGAAAACAGCCGCGCAAAACTTCCGAACGGCCCGATGAGTAGACCCGCGTACAGGACGAAGGCGATCAAATCTCCGGGACTCATCTCGCCGCGGATGACCTGAGTACCGCCATACCACAACACTCCGGCCGCCGCGGCGAATGTGACGAAGGTGATGGTCGGGATGAACACGGCCAAGACGGCGGCCCGCTTCAATGCGACGTCGAGAGTCCGCCGGACTTGGGCGGCGAAGCGCGCCTGTTCGTACGCTTCCTGCACGAATGACTTCACGACGCGGATCCCGGAAAGGACTTCTTCCAAAATCGTCGAGGCGCCCGCGGTCTCATCCTGAATGCCGGTGGACAGGGTTTTGAGACGTCGTCCAAAGAAGCGAGCGACGAGTACGATCGCCGGGAGCAATACGAGAATTAACAGGCAGAGCCGCCAGTTCATGAGGAGCAGAATAGTGATACCACCGACGAGGGTGACGACTTGTTTGGCGGAATCAATTGGGGCGTCGGTAAGGACATGCTGCAGGGCCGAGACGTCGTTCATGAGGCGCGACATTAATTCTCCTGTGCGCCGCCGGGAGAAGAATCCCAACGACAGCGTCTCCAGATGGGCGAAGAGCTGTATCCGAAGATCGGTGACCACGTGTTGTCCGATCGAGGCGGTAAGATAGCTGTGCCCCATGGCGAACAGGCCTTGGACGAGAAATAACAGACCGAGCTCGAGGACGACCATATTGAGGGCGGACGGATTGCGCGCGACCAGCACCAGATCGACAAGCCGGCGCACGACCCACAGCATGGCCAGATTGATACCGGCGATCATCATGATCAGGAGCACGGCCGCTGCCATGCGGCCACGGTAAGGCCGGAGGTACGCCGTGAATCTGCCGAACGGAGACATGGCAACCCTCAACCGACTGATAGGGAGAGTGGGGAAGGAGCGGTCCTGGAGTTACGCGACGATAAAGTCGATGCTCAGCCCTTGCGACGGGCGAATTTCATACGGCGTCGAAGCTTGCGGTGCTTGTGCTTCCGCATTTTCTTCTTGCGCTTCTTGACGACACTCGACATGAACGAGGCTCCCTCCAGTCTCGATGGGCTATCGGTTTCGCAAGCAGGTGCGAAGCGGGCTGAGAGTAGTCGATCCTGAAGCGGCTTGTCAAGAGTGAGAGGTGGTGTCAACCCGGGCGTGCTATAATTGCACGGGCATGACCCTTCACTGTCGGCCACTCCTGCGTACATTCTTTCTCTGGGGACTTGTTTGTCTCATGGGTGCCGCTGGGCTCGCCTGCTCCAAGCCCAACCGGGTAGACCCGGCAGATGCCGCTCAGGTTCGAAGTATTGACGCGACAGTGGAGCGGTTGCGTCAAGCCTACATCAATAAAAACGCCTCCGCTTTTCAAGCCCTGCTGATGCCGCTCGATAGCCTGCGTCGCCTCGAGTTGGAGATCGAGCGCGACTTCGCCATCTACGATCGCATTCAGCTGGACATGGCGATCGACCGGGTCTTAATCGAAGGCACGGACGTGGCGGTGTATTTCCACTGGCAGGGGCAATGGCAGCGGAAGACCGACGATCAGCCGATCCGCGAGCGAGGCCATGCGATTCTTCGCTTGGTGGGCCACCAAAATCTCGCCGTGAGCGGGGTCGATGGCGACGATCCTTTTGGAATGACGTCCCGGCGGCTTACCGTCGACCAGCCGCCCGCTCGGTAAGCGAATCATGGCGCCGCGAGCACATCCTGGTTGCACAACATCCGCGATAGACTTCCTCGTCATTGGCAGCGGTGTGGCCGGCCTCCGGGCGGCGGTCGGATTAAGCCGGCGCGGTCGAGTCCTGATTCTCACCAAAGGCGGTCCGGCCGAAGGAAGCTCCATCTATGCACAGGGCGGGGTGGCTGTCGCGCCCGAAGAGGACGACATCGCCTTGCATCGAGAAGATACCTTACGCGCGGGTAAAGGCCTGTGCCGGGAGGAAGCGGTGCAGATCCTTGTCGAAGAGGGCCCGTCCAGGATTCAAGAATTAATCGAGTGGGGAGCCCGATTCGACAAGGTGGGAGGCGAATACGCGCTGGCCCGTGAGGCCGCGCATAGTCGGTCACGGATTCTGCGGGCCGGAGGAGACGCCACCGGAACGGAAATTGTACGGACCTTGCTCAAACGGGCTCGAAGTCTGCGACGTATTGCCTGGCGCGATCATCACTTCACGACGAACCTGTTGCTTGATCGTGAGGGTCGATGCGCCGGAGCCGCCGTTATTGATGAGTCTACGGGAATCCTTACTTCTATTCCGGCGCGCGCCGTGGTGCTGTCTACGGGGGGTGCCGGACAGATTTACGCACGGACGACGAATCCCCCGAGCGCAACCGGCGACGGCATTGCGATGGCATATCGCGCGGGCGCCGTGGTTGAAGACATGGAGTTCGTGCAGTTTCATCCGACGGCATTGTACGTTCCCGGCACGCCGCCGTTTCTCGTATCCGAAGCAATGCGTGGCGAGGGTGGCATCTTACGAAACGTCCGGGGCGAAGCGTTCATGCGGCGGTATCACGAGATGGCGGAGTTGGCGCCGCGTGACATCGTGTCTCGCGGGATCTGGAACGAGATGATGGAGACCCGCGCTCGCCATGTGTATCTGGACGTCACGCACCTGGGGCCAGCCTTCATTCGAAAGCGGTTCCCGACGATCTATGCGACCTGTTTGCGCTATGACGTAGATATTACCGAAGAAATGATCCCGGTCTGTCCGAGCGCGCATTTCATGATGGGTGGTGTCAAGACCGACGTGCACGGGGCCACGTCGATTCCCGGTCTCTTTGGAGCGGGCGAAGTGGCGTGTGCTGGAGTCCATGGCGCGAACCGGCTCGCCAGTAATTCCTTATTGGAAGGTTTGGTGTTCGGAGCCCGCGCCGCCGAGGCGGCCGGTGGTTATGCCACAAAGCAGGGGTCCAAACGGAAGGCCCAGCCAGAGATGGGCACGAGCATCCTTTCGAAGCGAGAAATCCCGGAGCCTACCGACTGGGATAAGGTGTTGAACTCGTTACGGCGCCTGATGTGGAACAAGGTAGGAATCATTCGCAACAGAGAAGGGTTGCTCGCTGCAATTACCCGCATCACGGAATGGGAAGATGAGCTGAGAGGACTCTGCCGGACGCGCCGGGACTGGGAGATCCAAAACATGATGACGGTCGGTCGGCTTGTCGCTACCGCCGCACTCCGGCGGACCCACAGCATCGGCGCGCACTTTCGCTCTGATGAATCGGCGAGCCGGTCTGCGGTCCGCAACCGACACATTCAACTGAGCACGGCGACATCTGAAGACAGGCCGGCAGAGATTAATTTGAACTGAATGAAGATGCCTGGAGTCTAGCTGTCCTCTCCATTGATGGGCGAAATTCATGTCGCGTATTGATAAAGACTCTTTTCTGGCAAGTGCGGTTCCCGTTCCATTAGCCATGGTCCTTGCTCTTCCTTCGCGCTCGCCGTTCGAGCTCTTTGAGCAGCTGGTGCAGGACGATCCCTGCCCGGTCTTGCTGGAAAGTGGCCGCCGCGTCGAGGAGGACCACCGATATTCGATCATCGCGAGCAAGCCGTCCTGCATATTTCGCGCGACCGGCCGCAGACTCGAGTGGTGCGAGCGCGATGGGAGCACCAGGGTATGTCAAGGCGATCCGGTCATTGCATTGCGAGACCTGATGGATCGTATGTTGCTACCTCGCCCGCTCGAATTGCCCCCCTTCTTCGGTGGCGCGATCGGTTATCTGGGTTACGACTGTGTTCATTACTTCGAGCGGCTGCCGCGCCGCGCGCCTGATGACCTTGGTCTCCCCGATATTGTCCTGGGGTTTTACGATCTAGTGGCGGTGATTGACCATCACTATGAGCAATTGTGGGTGATCTTTGCGCCGTTTAAGGAGCGCTTTTTGAAAGAACCGCGCGATGCGCTCTACGAAGAAGGCCTGACGCGCCTGACCGACCTGAAGGCACGTCTTCTCGTTCCTGTCAGGGGAAGTGTTGGGGCGTCCGATGTAGTAGCTGCCCGCGTTACGCCTGGCCAAAGTCAGGAAGAATACGTCGCTCGTGTTCGCCGCTGTCTCGACTATATCGGCGCGGGCGACATCTATCAGGCCAATCTTTCCCATCGATTTGAAGTCGACGTAGAGAGTCGCTCGGCCCGTGTGATTTACCGGAACCTGAGGCGGATTAATCCATCCCCGTTCGCGGCGCTCTTGGAATTTCCCGACGTGACGTTGGTGGGGTGCTCTCCGGAAAGGCTGGTCAGACTTCAGGGATCAGATGTCGACACGCGACCGATCGCCGGCACGCGACCGCGGGGAGCGAACCCGGAGGAAGATGAACGCTTGGCGCAGGATCTCTTGTTGAATGAAAAGGAGCGTGCCGAGCATCTCATGTTGGTGGATTTGGAACGAAACGATCTTGGCCGCGTCTGCGCCTTTGGCAGTGTTCACGTGAACGAGTTCATGACGGTGGAACGCTATTCACACGTCAGCCATATCGTCTCGAACATTCGAGGCCGATTGGCTCCCGGCCGGAATGCCGTGGATCTCATCGAGGCAGTCTTTCCCGGCGGCACGGTGACGGGTGTCCCCAAGGTACGGTGCATGGAGATTTTAGACGAATTGGAACCTGTGCGGCGTGGTCCCTATACCGGCTCCGTCGGCTATATCAGCGCCAATGGGGATCTCGATCTTAACATCACCATCCGCACATTGGTGATCCAGAGCGCTAAAGGCTATCTCCACGTCGGCGCCGGTATCGTTGCCGATTCCGAGCCGGCCCGAGAGTATTATGAAACTCTCTTGAAAGCGGAAGCGCTGCTCGAGGCATTGCGGGTAGCGTGATGTGGGTCTACCTCAATGACCGGTTCGTGCCGCGGGAAGAGGCCGTGGTGTCGGTCTTCGATCACGGCTTTCTCTATGGAGATGGCGTGTATGAAACTATGCGAGCCTATCGCGGGCGCGTGTTCCTGCTGGCGGAGCATCTGGCGCGCCTTGAGCGTTCGGCAGAACGTCTCCAGCTTCGAATGCCTATTCCCCGCGAGCATCTTGCTGATCTTGTCCGTGCGTCTATTGAGCGCAACCGGCTCCAGGAAGCCTACGTCCGGGTGACAGTCTCGCGAGGTGCCGGGGAAATTGGCCTCGACCCCGCTCTCTGTAAGACCCCTACCTTGGTGATTATCGCGAAAGCGTTTCTACCGTATCCTGACTCCTTCTATTCCGAAGGCATCAGCATTGCGATTGTGCAGACCCGCCGAAATCTTCCTGAAGCGTTACCACCGGACGTGAAGTCCCTCAATTTTTTAAACAATATTCTCGCCAAAATGGAAGCCATAGCGGCCGGGGCGTATGAAGGCGTGATGTTGAACCACCGAGATGAATTGACGGAAGGCACCACCAGCAATCTTTTTGTGGTTCAAAACGGCCGTCTGTGTACCCCGGCCCGGGAGTGCGGAATCCTGGACGGCCTCACGCGAGGCGTCGTGCTGCAACTCGCACATGAATTGAAGATCCCGACCGAGGAGACTCGGCTTTACGCAGAGGATCTCTATGGCGCAGAGGAGTGTTTTCTGACCAACACGACACATGAAGTGCTGCCTGTCACGAATGCAAACGGCCGCCCGGTGGGCAACGGCCGGCCCGGCCCGATTACTAGCCGGCTGCGGGCCTCATTTCAAACCAGTCTTGACGGACTCCTTGAGCGCACGTGAGCGTTCCTCAACACGTTCGATTTTGACTTTGGCGACCCGCCGATCGCCGAGATCCACAACCGTAAACCGGTATCCCTCGTGATTAAGCACCTCCCCACCCCGCGGAATTCCCTGAAGCTGATGGGTAATGAATCCGCTTAGCGTCTCATAATCAGAGGTGATCGGAATCGGGAGCGCGTAACGATCGACAAGATCCCGGACCGGCGTCGAGGCATCCACCAGCAGGCTGCCGTCCTTCAGGCGCTCCACAGATTTTTCCTCGGTGTCGTACTCGTCCTGGATCTCCCCTACGATTTCCTCGATCAGATCTTCGAGCGTGACCAGGCCCTCGACACTACCGTATTCGTTGACGGCAATGGCCATATGAATTCGCCGCCGCTGCATCTCCTTCAGCAAGACGCTGACTTTCATTGATTCCGGCACGTAGTAGACCGGGTGCAGCACTTGGGTAAGGGGAAAACTTCGGCCCGAAGCGATCCTGCTCAGCAGGTCCTTTTGATAAAGAATGCCCTTAATGTCGTTCAGGTCCTTCTTATAGACGGGATACCGTGAAAACTTGTTCTCGTCGATCAGTCTCAGAACTTCCTGGATCGGCATGTCGACTTCGATGGCGCACATCTTCAGGCGCGGCACCATCACCTCTTTGACCGAGGTGTCCGTGAATTCAAAGACGCTGCGGATGAGCTCCTGTTCGGTCTTGTCAAAGACTCCTGTCTCCTGGCCCTCGGTCATCAGCAAATTAATCTCTTCCGCCGAAACGAACACCTTGCCTTCTTCGATCGATTTGCCGAAGAGGCGTAGGATTCCACGGCTCGATAAGGTCAGTGGACGGGCGCCCCACGTCGCAACTTTTGAAAACCATTCGATAGGCGTGGCCACGATCAAAGCTAAACGTTCGGGATTTCGAAGCGCCAGAATCTTGGGGACTAACTCGCCCAGCACCAGCGAAAAATAGGAGATGATCAGCACCATGATGCCGACTGCAAGCGGTTCCGCGATTGATTGCATGAACGGAAAAGGCAGCGCGAGCAGAGGCGGTTTTAGATATTCGATGGCAATGACGCCGCCCATGGCTGCGGCGGAAGAACCGGCCAGGGTAATGCCGATCTGGATGGTTGCCAGGAAACGCTCCGAATCTTCCTGAAATCCATGCACCAGCCGGGCGGAGAGATTGCCTTCTTCCGCCAGCTGTTTGATACGGCTCCGGCGCGTCTTGATGATGGCGAGTTCAGCGCAGGCAAAGAAGCCGTTTAAGAGGATGAGGCCTCCGACGGCAAACAATTCCAGCCACATTGGGGAGTACGGTAGCACACTCCTTTAGGCATGGCAACGCACAGCCTCGCAACCGAATGAGATCATAGAGGAAAAACCGCTCCATTATAAACGCACCGGCCAAACGGCGTGAGACCCCTTACTGACAAATTCAGACAGCTGTGCATTGGCTGTTGACAGCAAGGCCATTCATTGCTATCGTCGGGTCTCGATGATAAGGGAAATTACCCAGATTACGAGACGCCTTCCTTCGCTGCTCGTGCTGTTTTTCCTTGTCATATGTTGTTCGGGGACCAACGCCGCAGCCGAGAACATCTATAGCTTTATCGATGCCAACGGAGTGCCCAATTTCTCCAATGTCCCGGACGATCCCCGCTACAAGAAGTTGCACGACATCGGGCAGCCGGTTGTCCGGCTCAAGCCGGCGCCTTCTGCCCAGATGGTCCGCCAAGCGATCGCGGATAATTCCCAACAGCACCGGGTGGACCCGGCGCTGGTTCGCGCCGTCATTAAGGCGGAGTCCTCCTTCAATGCGAGCGCCGTCTCTCGAAAAGGCGCCATGGGATTGATGCAACTGATGCCGCAAACGGCGCTCTCGCTCCATCTATCGAACCCGTATGATCCCCAGCAGAATATCTCCGGCGGCGTGCGACATCTTCGGTATTTATTGGATCGCTTCCAAGGAAATGTGCCGCTGGCATTGGCGGCCTATAACGCGGGCGAGACCCGAGTCTCGCGCGAAAGCCGGATCCCGCGCATCGGCGAGACGCGCGAATACGTACGGCGGGTTTTGCGCTACTACAAGGACTACCGGCAACAGGACCTGCACACCCTTGCCTCTAGCGAAACCCGACCACGCATCGCCGGCCTGTCCTACGTCAGTTCAAACTAACCCTGTTCCGAATCCGCGCCAAGCCCTCGGCTCGTTAGCACTCAGCCGAGTTTCTTCCATACCGTATACGCGGTACCCTCGGTTCATGTAGAAAGCCAACAAGCAAATCCTTGACATCTCTGCCGGGTTCTGTTTCAATGCGCGCGATTTTTCGGACGCAGCAAGCTGAACGAACAGCCAAACGATTTCCGGAAAGGGCTTTCCCTCGCTGCGCGAATCGGCGTTGAGCTCGTCGCTGCCTTGATCGTCGGCGGGGGGCTGGGATATTTGGGTGATTGGTATTTCGGGATCAGCCCCTGGTTGACCGTCATCGGTCTCTTCCTCGGAATGTCCGCAGGCCTTTTGAATATCTATAGAATGGCGTCGCGTCTCTAATGCAAGACAGTCCCCTCCATCCGTTTGAGTTGCATCCCTACGTGCACATCTCTCTTTTTGGTCTCGATATTTCACTGAATAAGGCCGTGATCATGATGTGGGTCGTCATTGCCCTCGCTGCCTGGTTTTTGATTGCGGCCGGCCGACAGCGGCGGTTAATTCCAACTCGCCTGCAGAGTGTCGCGGAGATGCTGGTCGAATTTCTCCGAGACATGATCCTCGATACGATGGGCAAAGCCGGGATGCGGTTTTTCCCGTTCATTGCGAGCCTGTTTATCTTCATCCTGTTCGCGAACCTGCTGGGACTCATTCCCGGGTCCTATACCGTCACCAGCCAGATCGTGGTCACCGCGGCATTCGCCCTGTTCGTCTACACCATGAGTATTGTGGTGGGCTTCGCCTATCATGGTCTCAAGTTTCTCCACATTCTTATCCCCCCAGGAACGCCGCCGCTGCTGCTTCCGTTGATGATGCCGATTGAGCTTATCAGCCAACTGGCTCGCCCCTTCGCCTTGGCGGTCCGGCTCTTCGCCAACATGACGGCGGGCCACACGATATTGGCCGTGTTGTTCGGCATGGCCCTCTCGTTGCCGCTGTTGATCGGCTGGCTCCCGTTCGCCTTTACCGTCGCGATCTCGGTACTGGAGGTCGGCATCGCATTTATTCAGGCGTACATTTTCACCATTTTGACCTGTGTCTATCTCGGGGATGCCATCAACCTTCACGGGTACGCGCAAGAAGCGCACTAGCGACTGAGGGAGCGAAAGGAGAATCGTGAATGGATAGCGTAGCTGCTGCATTTGTGGGGATGGGATTGGCGGCCGCCGGCTTCGCGGGGGCGGGCATCGGCATCGGCTTCATCTTCGGGAAAATGATCGAGGCGGTGGCACGCCAGCCGGAAGCTGAAGGCCGGATTGCCAAATATATGTGGATTGGGTTCGCGCTGGTGGAAGCGATCGCCCTTTACGGGTTGGTCATTGCCTTCATCATCATGGGCCTGCGCAAGTAGGAGGGCCCGATGCCACAATTCGAAACTCATTTCTTTTCCTCTCTGATCTTCTGGGAGATCATCTCCTTCGCGATTCTGTTGTTCCTCCTCTCCAAGTTCGCCTTTCCACGCATTCTTAGCACCCTGGACGAGCGGGAGCAGAAAATTCGGGAGACCATCGAAGCCGCCGAGCGGCAGCGGGCGGAAGCCGAGCGCCGCATGGCAGAGTACGAGGCGAAGATGAAGGCGGCCGAGAAGGCAGCGGAGGCGCTGGTGGAGCAGGCGAAGCTGCGGGCCCAGCATCTCTTGGAAGAAAATGAGCGACGGCTCACGCATGAGGCGGAGCGGATCAGAGCGAGCACGGCGCGCGAGATCGATCAGGAGCGGCGGCGTGCGCTTGAGGACGTGCGCGCCTATGCCACTGAACTGGCGTTGCGAGTCGCCGAGAAATTGGTCGAGCGAAGCCTCACCGATGCCGACCACAAACGCATGGCGGAGGAAACCCTGTCGGCCGTTGCGCGTGACTATGGGAAGTCGTGACCGCTACTTTTTCTTCTTGCCGAAGACTTCGCCGAGCAGCTCGGTCCATTCATTGCGCGGCAATGCGGGCATCGTGCTGATCTGAATGTGCCCCAGGGACGCGCTCTTCACCGCGGCTTTCATGGCCGCTTTGTTGTTGGGAAACTCCCAGATCGCTACAACGTCGTATTCGCCCAAGCAATAATAGGCGTTTACGAGCTTCCCGCCGAGCTCCTCGGCGTTGCGCTTGATGGTCTCGGACCGTGACACCCCTTGGTCCTTCATCGTCATGATACCATCCCGAGTGAATTTCACGAGACTCACATAGACCGGCATACATCGCCTCCTCTTGGAGTCGCCCGAAAAGCGGGCCTGGGTTAACGGCATAGAAAACTGTGGAGGTATTTTAGGCTTGCCGATGCGGGGAATTGCAACCAGGCTTTAGTGCTAGCCGTGCTTCAGGCGACAGACGCGCGGATAGTGCCGCCCTGCCGGTAACCGGCCGGGTCCAACGTGACTCCATCAAAGCCGAGTTCCACAAGTCTCAGGGTGATCCGGTCTCCTATAGCCGGCTGGAACAGACGGTCCAGTTCATTCTGCGCCACTTCGACACGAGCCCGACCGGCATGATCCCGCACGCGTACTTGACGGAAGCCCTCGCCGAGCAGGAATGCTTCGGCCTCTTCAATTCGCTTGAGCCGGCTCAGTGTAATCAGCTCACCGCGCGGGATACGCGACGACAGACAGGCAGCCGCCGGTTTGTCCCAGTTCGACAACCTCAGAAGCCGCCCGGCAGCCCGGATAGCGTCCTTACCGAGGCCGGCCTCGAGCAAAGGGCTGCGTACCCCATACTCGCGCGCAGCCTTCATTCCCGGGCGGTCATCGCCGAGATCATCGAGGTGGGTCCCGTCGCAGACATGCGCGAAACCAAGGCGCCTCGCGAGCGGCACGAGCGCCGAATACAGGTCTGTCTTGCACCGGTAGCATCGGGTGACCGTATTGCGAACAAACTCGGCATCGCGTAACTGGTCCGTGTTGTGGATCAGGTGCTGGACACCGATGTCGCGGCAAAGCTGACGCGTCAAATCGAGTTCCAGCGCGGGAAATGTCGCAGAAACGGCGGTTACGGCGAGGGCGCGGTCTCCGAGGGTATCGTGCGCGAGCTTGACAACCAGCGTACTATCGATGCCGCCTGAGAAGGCGATGAGGGCCGAGCCCAGCCGGGAGACCACTTCTCGCAATCGCTCGATCGCGGCGATATGTTGACTGCGGGTGTTCACTGGACGATCTCTCACTGGACGATCTCGGGGCTGATCTTCGCCTCGGCTTCCTTGGCCACGACAACCAGCGCATAGGCATCGGGATGCAAATACTTTTGAGCGACCCGAAGGACATCCTCTTTGGTCACCGCCATAATGGCTTTGGGGTAATCATCAAAGTAGCTCAGGCCAAGGCCATGCAACTCGATCAGGGTCAGCAAGGCCGCGAGCTTCACGGTGGTGTCCAGCCGTAAGGGAAAGCTGCCCACTAAATAGGCCTTTGCGTCGGCCAACTCCTGATCGCTGACCGGCTCGGTCCGGATACGCTTGATCTCCTCGATCACGCTCATGATGGCTTGCTTGGCGGCCGCGTTGCGGGTCTGCAAACGCACGGTAAAGGGGCCCGGCATCACGTTCGCCTGGAACCCGCTATCCACGTCATATACGAGGCCAAGCTCGTCTCGAATCCGATTGACCAGGCGCGAGGAAAATCCGCCGCCGCCGAGAATATAATTCATGACCGACACGGCATAAAAGTCGGGATTTTTCCGCTCGATCCCCACATGGCCCAGAATAATGTTGGCCTGCGTGAGGTCTTTATCGATGACTTTTAATGTCGAGTGCATGAGAGACGCCGGTGGAGAGAAGTGGTCCGATGGGGGATTCTTCTGGGCCCAGGCCCCGAAATATTTTTTCACGAGTTCGAGCGCCTCGTTGTTGCGGATGTCGCCCACGATGGCGATGATCGCGCTGTTGGGATGATAGTAGGCGCGATGGAACTCCATCAGGTCTTTGCGATTGATACGGGAGACGGTCTTCTCGGTCCCATTGGCGGGACGACGGTAGGGGTGGCCTTGGAACACAATGGTGTCAAACGCCTTGCCGGCGATGATGCCCGGCTGCTCTCGTTCTCCCTGGAGCTCACCTAACACCTGGCTGCGCACGCGCTCGACCTCCCGTTCGGGAAAGACGGGATGCAGCAGGGCATCTGCGAGGAGGGTAAAGCCGAGGTCCACATCTTTTCTGAGCACGCGTAGCGTGCCGGTGGTGAAGTCTTCGGTGCCGGCAAAGGCCATTTCACCGCCGATAAACTCGATCTGTTGGGCGATTTGAGTCGATGTTCGAGTCTTGGTCCCCTCGTCCAGCATCTGCGCGACCATCGAAGACAATCCCGCCAGGGCGTCCGGATCATGCACGGCTCCAGCCTTCACCATCACGTTGACGGTAATGATAGGCAGAGAGGGCTGATCCAAAGTCACGACGGTAAGGCCGTTCGGCAGGGTAGTCCGGGAAGGTTTTATTTCCGCGGCCAGGCATTCGCCGACCATCAAACTCGCCAGGAGAAGGATCCAGGCCGGGAACCCGATCCTCGGACAAACAACGCCTTGACCAGGGTTGGTCGACATCAGCGGGCCGGCTCCAGCGGTACCAGGATGCCGGTCGTCAGCTCATCGGGAACCAAATATTGACGGGCGACCCGCACGACATCTTCCGGTGTGACCTTGCGCAGATTTTCGACATACTGCGCAACGTATGGCCAGCCTGCGCCAACCGTTTCGGCCGTTCCTAACAGCATCGCCTGCCGGAATATGGAATCCTGCTCGAAGGTGTGGCGCGCTTCCACTTGGTTCTTCGCTTTCTGCATCTCGGTGGCGGTCGGCCCTTCTTTCTTGAGGCGATCAATCTCCATCAAGAGCGCTTTCTCGACCTCGTCGATCTTTGACCCGGGCTTCACAACCGCATAGATGCTGTACAGCTCAGGGTCAGCCGACAGCTCGCTGTAGCTGGCTCCGACGGCCAGGGCGAGCTTCTTCCGGTAGACAAGCGCGTCGTGTAGGCGGGAACTTTTGCCGGACGAGAGAATGTTTTCAAGTACCGCCAGCGCGTGCACGTCCGGATTCCTAAAGTTAGGCACCTTGTAGCCGAGGTAGATGAACGGTAATTGCGCCTCGCGCTTGACGACAATGCGCCGTTCCCCTTTCTGTGGCGGATCGACGATCTGCTCAAAGGGAGGAAGAATGCCTTTGGGCAATCCTTCAAAGTACTGTTTGATGAGGGCTAGGGCGGCCTCGGCCTTGACATCTCCGACGACGACCAGCGTGACGTTGTTTGGCACATAATATTCCTCGTAGTGCCGCTTGAGATCTTCCCGGGTCATGGCATTCAGATCATTAAACCAGCCGATGATGGGCCAGTGATACGGGTGCTCCATAAACGCTTGGGCGAACATCTGCTCGACCAGATAGGCCTGGGGGTTATCTTCGGTGCGCAAGCGGCGTTCTTCCTTGACGACTTCGCGCTCGAGCTGAAACTCCTTGTTGTCGAGAAGCAGACCGCGGAGGCGGTCGGATTCGAGCTCGAGCGCCAATTCCAGTTTGTCGGCTGACAGATTTTCGAAATACGCGGTGTAATCCTGGCTGGTGAACGCATTATCATTGCCGCCGTTCTTTTTGATGATCTTTGAGAATTCGCCTTTGCCGTATTTCTTGGTCCCCTTGAACATCATGTGCTCGAGCATATGCGACAGCCCCGCGCGGCCCATCACTTCGTTGCGCGAGCCGACCTTGTACCAGATCTGCACGGTAATGACCGGTGCCTTGGGCTCTTCCACGATCAGCGCCTTCATGCCGTTGGACAGGGTAAATTCCTGCACTCGTGGTCCGGCCGCCCAGGCAAGCGGTCCCACGACAAAGCAGACAGAGGCGGCGAGAGCAAGGCAGCATCGAACTCCCGCAATAGTAATGGCGGGCTTCATCGCGGTGCCGATGCCAGGGCAGGGGCGGGCGCCCCTCGCTTGGCCTGTTTGCGTAATGGCCGGACAAGCGGCGGGGAGAGAGAGCCAAGTTGGCCGCAGGCGCCCAGCACTTCTCGTCCCTTGCTCTTGCGGATGAAGACGTCGAGGCCGCGCCCTGTCACGATGCTTTGGAACCGCAGGACGGCGTCGTCAGAGGGACGCTGGAAAGAGCTCCCGGGGAATTCATTAAATGGAATCAAGTTAATCTTACAACGAATATTCCGAACAAGGTGCGCCAGGCGCAGGGCGTCGTCCTCGCTATCGTTCTCGTTTTTCAGCAGCACGTATTCAAAGGTTAGACGTTGGCGCGGCTTCAGAGGGTACTTCCTGCAGGCATCCAGGAGAGCCTTCAGGGAATACGCGTGATTGGCAGCCGGCATTAGTCGATTGCGCTGCGCCTCGGTGGTCGCATTCAACGACACCGCCAGATTGATCCCGAGGTCCGCCACGCGATTGAGTCGCGGCGCGAGCCCAGCCGTCGAAAGGGTAATTCGCCGGGGAGAGAAGCCGAGCCCCCAACGGCGATCCGTGATCCGCCGAATCGACTCCTCCACCGCTTCCGGATTTGCGAGAGGCTCCCCCATCCCCATAAGGACCAGGTTCGTAAGTGCGCCAGGGGAAAAAGCGCCCGTCCCTTGGGAGAAAAAGTCTGTCTTGGCAGACTTTGGGAGGGTGGGTGAAATGGCGGGCCCAGGGTGGGTGGGTGCAATGGCCGAGTGCGATAAATACCGCTGAACGGCAAGGACCTGTCCAACAATCTCCTGAGGCTGCAGATTGCGAAGGAATCCCATTCGGCCGGTCAGACAAAAGGCGCAATCAAGCGTACAACCGACCTGCGTTGAAAGGCACAGTGTCAAACGTTCCCGATCGGGGATGACGACGGTTTCAATAGAGTTTCCGTCTCTAAGCGAGAAAATGAATTTCAGAGTGCCGTCTTCAGCTGCACGATTCTCTGTGGCACTCAGCGAACAAATAGCCGCGCGCTGCGCGAGCCTGAGCCGCTCCCGCTTCGAAAGATCTGTCATCGCGTCAATCTCGGTAACCCTCCGCTGGTACAGCCAGCGAAGAACCTGAGCGGTCCGGTAGCGGGGCCATTCAAGGGCTGCTAAGAAGCTTCCCATCTCGGCGAAGCTGAGGGTAAGAAGATCGACGGGGACGGACATGGCAGGGTCAGACTAACACAGCATTGAAAGACGCGGCAACCCTCGTAAAAGGGCAAGGCATGGTATAATTCCGCGGTGTCATCGGGAAAAGCGCGCGTCTATTTGAACGCCGCTCGGCCAAGACCTCGCGTCTACTGAAGCGCGCGGGCCATGGGACAACAGCCCGTCTTGGCGGGTCGGGGGCCGGGTGGGTGCTATAGCGGGTGGAATGGAATGACTGTTCTAGGGGAAAAGAATCTGCCTTGTTAGGAATTGGATCCCGTAACACGATAAAGACGATATGCTTGTTGGTGCTTATTGCCGGGCTCGTCGGGGCCATCCCTACGGACAAAGCCCGCGGCAGTTCCCCTGTCTGCACGGTTGATGCGGATTGTTTTCGCGACGCGGTTCTCGTTCTTCATAAGAAAGACGCGAATGCCGCCACCGCTCTGCTGCTGGAGCTTATCCAACAGTTCCCCAATACGCCCTGGGCCGGCCGCGCGGCGCTGATTCTCGGCCGGTACTTCCAAGAGCATGGCGACCGCCAGTCAGTGGTCTACCTGCTCAGCGCGCAGCAGCAGCTTCCACTGCTAGGCGATTACGCCTACTTTTATCTTGGCGAAGCGCTCTTCGGGTTTTCGGAATGGAACGGCGCAGCCAGCGCCTACGAGCTGCTCAGTGTCCGCTATCCCGACAGCCTCCTACGGCCGCAAGCCCTCTATCGCGCAGCCGAAGCGTGGTTTCAGGGAGATGACTGCCGGCGAGCCAGGGAGCGGCATACGATGTTTCTCTCAGGTTATCCCCGGCATGCCCTGGCTCCAGCCATCCTGTTGCGACAGGGGGATTGCGAACAGAAAGAGGGAGATCAGTCCGCGGCGATCGCGACGTATCGCAGGGTGTGGATCCAATTCGCGGCCGCGCCGCAGTCCACAGAGGCGGCATTTCGATTGCAAGCCTTGAAGGACAAGGGCGTGGCACTCCCGGACGTCAATTCTCAGGATTGGTGGGCTCGTGGCAAGGCGCTCTTTGACGCGGGACAATATGCCTCGGCCGTGTCGGCACTTCAAGACGCGCTCAAAGCTCCTCAAGGGCTGCCTGATCGCGCGCAAGCCCTGTTGACTCTGGGGATCGCGCGCATTCGACTTAAACAGTACGATGAAGCCCGGCCGATCCTCATGGAACTCGTCCGCAATCGGAGTGGGACAGTGTCTCAGGAGGCGGCGCTCTGGCTGGCCCGGGTGTATTTGCGACAAGGGGATGAAGAACCATTCCTTGCGCTGGCTCGCGAGGTGGATACAGGTTTTCTGGGTGGAGAATTGAAAGCGAAATTCCTTCTGTTGCTGAGCGCCGAGCACGCCGATCGGGGTCGGATTGATACGGCTGCGAGCACTTACCGACAAGCCGCGGCTGCAGCCGAGACACCCGCTACCGCGGCAGATGCGCTCTGGCAGATCGGCTGGCTGTATTACAGCGACGGGCGATATGCCCAAGCGTTAAGCGCTTTTGAGGAAAGCCGACGGGGACAGTCATCCGGGTCCTCTGTCATGCAGGCTCTTTATTGGAAAGCGCGAAGCCTTGAGAAAATGGGCGAGCGGCAGAAAGCATTCGAGACGTTTCAGTCGATTTGCAGCGAATCACGCAACTCCTATTACTGCCAAATGGGGCGCACCCGAAACGGGTGGGCACAGATCAGCGGACATGAAACGGCGGACGCCAAGCTTCCCTTTTTAGCGGAGGCGCTCGAACCGTACAACTTGCCGCTGGTGACAGATATACACTACCAGAGAGCGACGGAGCTTCGGCTCATCGGATGGCTCCGGCAGGCTGCCGACGAATTGTCGGCCCTGGCTGTGCGTGTCGGTCAGGACCGGGGTGCGGTGTTGTGGCTTGCGCGCCTCCTCAACTCTGCCGGGGAATATCACCGGGCGCTGGCGTTGGTGCGAACCTTTTTTGGGGACGTTCTTGAGCGCGGCGGGACGACAAGCGCCAAGACCTTTTGGGAAGTAGCATATCCGGGGGGATACTTCCAGGTTATCCGCGGGCTGGCAGCAAATCAGCGACTCGACGGGTATTTGATCACCGCGGTGATTCGAGAGGAGAGTTCCTACAATCCCAGCGCAGTCTCCTCCGCAGGGGCTCTGGGTCTCATGCAAGTGATGCCGCAAACCGGGCAGAAGATCGCTTCCGAATTGGGCTTCCCAGGCTTTACCCGGGAACGGCTGTTCGAACCGTGCTACAACATCCGCCTAGGCAGTTGGTATCTCCGGCAACTTTCAGAAAAGTTCGGAAATAATCTCGTCTTGGTTGTGGCAGCCTATAATGCCGGTCCTGAAGCCGTCTCGAAGTGGATGCAACAGGGAAAGGGTAAGGACCAGGATGAATTCGTAGAGTCAATCCCGTACACAGAGACAAGAAATTACGTGAAGAAAGTACTCAGAAGCTATGGTGAATATAGAAGAATTTACGGTCTCGATTATGACACTGCTGCCTTGACAAGATCTGACCAGCCCGGTATATTTCGCTGCGAGGACAGTCATGACATTGAATAAACTGGCCGACCTTGAATCTAAAGTAAAGACTTTGATCGCGCATTTGCAGGAATTGAAACGCCGAAACGCCCAGTTGGAGGAGCGGCTGCGAGAAGCAGATGGAAGACTGGTCAAAAAAGATGCGGTCATGCGCCGGTGGGAGAAAGAACGGACCTGGCTACGAGGAAGGGTGCGCAAGGTCCTCGGAGAATTAGAGGCGATAGAATTTAATGAGCCAAGCTTTCGAGATTGAGGTTTACGGACATCGGTACACCATTCGGGGAGAAGCAGAGGAGAGTTATGTTCGGCAGCTCGCGCAGCAGCTGGATGAGCGGATGCGGATTTTGGCTACGAAGATGAAGAATGTCACTCCCATGCAACTGGCGGTCTTGACCGCTATCAATCTCACCAACGAATTGAACCAGGCTCTGAAACAACAACAGGAGCATACGGACGATTTGAATCGGCGGGCGGCAGGCCTCATCGATTCCATCCAGGAGACCCTAGGCGGCAACCGGTAGAATTCTTGTTGATGGTTTTTGGAAACTTTGTTAGAATAAAATCCTAGTTGGGAGAAGGCGCTCCTCGGACACGATCGCCAAGGAGGGCGGTAAAACTGACGAAATTGAAGGGGTAATGGATCTTCCGGTCGGACACACAATGCCTCCATACCAGTATCCAAAGGGGCGGGTCGAACCCGCGCAGGGTAGTGCCGGAGAAAGCGGTTCTGGACTTTATGCACATGCTCGCTAGCCATCATGGGGGCGATACACCGCAGGTGGACGTTGGTCAAAACCTAACTCTTCGGGGCACCCTGGTGTGATTCCGCCGGTCAAAGTGTAAGCTGTAGTTTCTGTTTCTCACCCTCCTTCGATTTCGCTGCCTCTCCCACTGACAACTTTCTATTGACACACCGTGGTGGGGCGAACTAGCCCTCATGGCCATGGTGGGGAGGCGACCATTACGGACCTGGCGATCATCATCGTAGCTGTCGCGGTGGGAACCGCGATTGGCGCATGGATGTTCTGGATGATCCAGCGGTGGGTCGTCGCGTCCCGGCTGCGGGACGCTGAAGATCGTGCCACTCGAATCATCCATGCTGCCGAGAAAGAGGCCGAAACTCGGGCACGCGAGGCCAAACTCGAGGCCAAGGATCTCATCGTGCAGTCGAAGGCCGACCTTGATAAGGAGATCCAGGCGCAACGCACGGAAATCCTACTCTTGGAAAAGCGCCTGCTTCAGAAAGAAGAAAGTCTTGATCGCAAGGCCACTCTACATGAACGGCGGGACGAGGACCTGCAAACAAGAGAGCGGGCCATCGGGCTACGGGAAACCGTGGTGATGGAGAAGGAAGCCGCTGTGGAGCGCTTGGCTCGCGAGCGGGTCGCGGCTCTTGAGCAGGCGTCAGGGATGACTGCCGATCAGGCCAAGACGGCGATTATGCTTGAGGTGGAAAAGGAAGCGAAATTCGATGCGGCCAAGATGGTCAAACGCATTCAGGATGAGACCAAGGAGACCGCGGATCGCGAGGCGAAAGAAATCATCACCCGTTCGATTCAACGGATCACCCGGGACTATGTCGCCGAATCCACGATTTCCGTCGTGTCGATTCCGAATGACAGCATGAAGGGCCGCATTATCGGTCGGGAAGGGCGCAATATCCGGGCACTCGAAGCCGTGACCGGCGTCGACCTGGTGGTGGATGAGACACCCGAAGCGGTCATGATCTCCGGATTTGATCCCCTGCGCCGGGAGATCGCGAAGGTGTCGCTGGAGCGCCTCATAGCCGATGGACGGATCCATCCGACCCGGATTGAGGAAGTCGTGGAGCGCGTCAAGAAGGATATCGATAAGCTGATGATTGAGGAAGCGGAGAAAATCCTCTTCGAACTCGGTATTCCCGGCGTGCATTCGGAAATTGTCAAACTCCTTGGTCGTTTGAAATATCGCACAAGCTACGGCCAGAACAACCTGTACCACGCGCGGGAGGCGGCATTCATCTGCGGGATTATGGCGTCCGAGTTGGAGTTGGACGTCCGCTTGGCCCGCCGTGGTGCGCTCATGCATGATATGGGCAAAGGTTTGAGTCAGGAAGAGGAGGGGCCCCACGCGATCATCGGAGCGGATTTCGCGAAAAAATACGGCGAGGAGCCCAGAGTCATCAACGCGATTGCGGCGCACCACGAACAGGTGGATCCGATCTGCGCGGAAACGGTGCTGGTGGCCGCCGCGGAATCGTTGTCGGCCGCGCGGCCGGGGGCGCGTCGCGAGACGGTGGAGGCGTATATCAAACGGCTGGAGAAGCTGGAAAAGCTGGCCGTGGACTACAAAGGCGTCGAGAAGGCGTATGCGATTCAAGCCGGGCGCGAGATACGGGTCATCGTGAGACAGGATGCCATTAGCGATGACGAATGCGCCCAGTTATCGCGTGACCTTGCCCGCAAGATCGAGCAGGAGTTGACCTATCCGGGGCAGATCAAGGTCACTGTGATTCGAGAGAGTCGCTACGTGGACGTCGCGAAATAATCGGGAAAAGCGCCCGTCCCACGGAAAGAAAAGCCTGTCGGGGTACCCGTTGCTCTTCAAATGCAATGGGTCAGTGGCTTGGGGCGGGAGGGTGTAACCGGGAAAAGAGGCCGTCTTGGCGGCCTCGGGGTGGGCTGGGTGAAATGAGGATTCTGTTCATCGGCGATATCTTTGGTGAGCCAGGGCGAAAGACTGTCGCGCGGCAGGTGCCGAGGTTTGTCGGCGAGCGAGGAGTGGAATTTGTGATCGCCAATGCCGAGAACGCGGCCGGCGGGTTCGGAATCACTCCGGATATCGCCGAGGAATTGTTCAAGGCGGGTGTCCATGTCATCACAAGTGGCAATCATATCTGGGACAAAAAAGAAATCATCGATTATATAAAGGAGGAGCCGAGACTGCTGCGGCCGGCGAATTATCCGAAGGGAGTGCCTGGAAACGGAAGCGTCGTCTCGACGACGGCAAGCGGTGACAAGATCGGTGTCCTGCAGTTGATGGGCCGCGTGTCAATGCCGACATTGGACTGTCCATTCCGGGTCGGACGCGAGGAGGTGGATCGGCTTCGGCAAGAAGTGTCCACCATTGTCGTCGATATGCATGCCGAGGCTACGTCTGAGAAGATGGCCATGGGCTGGTATTTGGATGGGACCGTGAGCGGCGTGTTTGGAACGCACACGCATGTTCAGACGGCGGATGAACGGATTCTGTCCAAAGGAACCGCCTATCTGACCGAAACGGGCATGACCGGCCCCTCCGAATCCGTCATCGGAATCAAGAAAGAAATCGCGATTGAGAAGTTTCTGACGCAGATGCCGCGGCGGTTTGAAGTAGCTTCCGGGCCCTGTGTTTTCTCCGCGGTACTGTTTGAAGTCGACCAGACCTTGGGGAAGGCCGTATCGGTCGAGCGGATTCGCCTGCAGGATTGAGGAATGGGATATCCGCCGACACCCCATGTGATTCTCACCGTCTCGGCGCTTACCGCGGTCGTCCGCTCCCACGTCGAATCGGCCTTCTCGGATATTTGGGTAGAAGGGGAAGTTTCCAATCTTCGGATGCCATCATCCGGCCATGCGTATTTCACCCTGAAGGATGCCACGAGCCAGATGAGAGCTGTGATGTTTCGGTCGGTCGGACGCTTCTTGCGGTTTCACCTCAAGGATGGCATGTGCGTCATCTGTCGCGGACGCTTGACGGTCTACGAACCCAAGGGTGATTACCAGATGCTGGTGGACTACGCCGAGCCTAAAGGCGTTGGCGCTCTTCAAGTCGCCTTTGAGCAATTAAAAGAACGGCTCGCAGCCGAAGGTCTCTTTGAAGCCGCCCGTAAGCGGCCGCTGCCAGTTTTCCCAAGGCGGTTGGGCATCATCACCTCACCGACGGGGGCGGCGATCAGAGATATCATTCAGGTCGCGCACAGGCGCTGGCCGAATATCGAGCTCCTCCTGAACCCTGTCGGAGTCCAGGGCATTGGGGCTGCTGCAGAGATCGCCAAGGCGATCGTGGAATTAAATGAACTTGGTGGCCTCGACGTGCTGGTCGTGGGACGTGGCGGTGGCTCCCTCGAAGACCTCTGGGCATTCAACGAAGAGATTGTGGCGCGTGCCATCGTGGCTTCACGTATCCCGGTCGTTTCTGCGGTTGGTCATGAGATTGACTACACGATCGTCGACTTTGTCGCCGATCTGCGCGCTCCGACACCCTCGGCGGCCGTGGAGCTCATTCTGCGGGACCGATCGGAGATCATTGCGCGGCTATCCCGCTATGGGCAGCAGGCGGCCCACGCGATTCGGGGGCACCTGCGGGACTGTCGGGCTCGCGTAGAAACCGAACGCCGTGCGCTCCTGGACCCTGCCGCTCTTGTGCAACGTGCCATGCAGCGACGCGATGACCTGGAAATGCGTCTCTTCCGGGCAACGACCAGCCGGATGCGCGAGGCCGTACGCGCGATGGACAGTCTGCGACAGGGGCTCCTGCTTCGAAGCCCTATTAGGCGGATCGAACAAGGACTCGCCATGCTGCCGCAGCTCAGAAGGCGACTTGAGCAGCGCGTGGTCGGGACCCTGACTACGTGGCGGCATTCTCTGCAGCAAGGCGCAGGAGCGCTTCATACCCTCAGCCCCTTGGCCATTCTCGCGCGCGGCTATAGCATTACGCGTCGCTTGCCCGAGATGAAATTGCTGCGGAAGGCGAGTGAAGTGGCGCCCGGCGACACCGTGCAGGTTCGGCTGAGTTCCGGGGAGTTGGTTTGTGAAGTGAGGCAACTGGGCGAAGACTTGCAGCCCGACGGGTAACGGATTCACATTGAGCGATTGAGGGGATTTTGTTGTGGCGACGGTAAAATTTGAAGAGGCGCTGGCGCGACTGGAAGCGATCGTGAACGAGCTGGAACGGGGCCAACTTCCGCTTGACGATTCAATGCGGATCTTCGAGGAAGGGATGAAGCTTTCCAAGACCTGCCTCAAGATGCTGGAGGATGCGGAGCGCAAAGTTGAAATTCTGATCAAGGACAAGGACGGAAGCAAGCGTGCGCGACCCTTCGAACTAGAGCTGAGCTCCGGATCTGAGCCGGAGAACGGCGAGAGCGAGGACCTGGAGGCGGGCAGTCCTCCGGTCCGGTGATCGAGTAATGGAGCACGGAGAACGTCTTGACATCGCATTGGTCCGCCGCGGCCTTGCCGACAGCCGTGAGCGCGCGCAAGGATTGATCCTCGCCGGATTGGTGACGGTCGCCGGGCAGACGGCGCACCGTCCGTCGTACCGGATTGCGCCCGACATGACAATTAGCATTTGCGGGCCGGACCATCCATTCGTGAGCCGTGGAGGTCTGAAACTAGCCGCCGCGCTCAAGCAGTTCGTAATCGATCCGAAGGGCATGACTGCGGTGGATATCGGTGCGTCCACTGGAGGATTTACGGATTGTCTTCTCCAATGCGGCGCGGCCAAGGTGTACGCGGTGGATGTGGGCTATGGACAGCTGGCATGGCGGCTGCGGCAAGATCCCAGAGTGGTGGTCATCGAACGCTGCAATGCCCGATATCTCGATCGGGCGAGGATTCCCGAGAAGGTAGATGTTGTAACCATCGATGTCTCGTTTATTTCGCTGGCCTTGATTCTGCCCGCCGTCGAAAGAATCTTGGATGAGGGGGGCATGGTTCTGGCGCTTCTCAAGCCACAATTTGAAATCGGGAAAGGGAAGCTGGGCAGGGGAGGCGTCATCCGAGATGAGCAGGCGCGTCGGGACACCGTCGATCAGGTCAGGCGGACCCTTGAAGCGAAGGGATGGTTGTGGCTAGATGAGATGACGTCACCAATCACCGGCCAGAAAGGTAATGTGGAGTATGTGGTCCGGCTGCGGCGAGGGCAAACTGTCAGCAGTATTGAGACGGGGACGATAGGGGTCCGATGGGCATGAAAGTTCTCGTCACGGGCGGGGCCGGTTTTATCGGATCACACATCGTCGACCGGTTAGTGCAGGAAGGCTACGAGGTGATCGTCGTCGATGATCTGTCGACGGGCAAGCGCAAGAACGTTAATCGAGCCGCACGATTCTACAAAGCCGACATCCGGGGCCGGTGGCTGGAGCGCGTCTTTCGCAAAGAGCGTCCGGCCGTGGTCAGCCATCATGCGGCGCAGATAAATGTCCGCCGCTCCGTTGAAGATCCGGTTGTAGACGCCGACATCAACATCTTGGGCATGCTCAACGTGTTGCAGAACGCGGTGACCTACGGAGTTCGCAAGGTGGTTTTTGCGTCCTCGGGGGGAGCCATCTATGGCGAACCGGAAAAGCTGCCGGTTCCGGAGGCGCATCCGTTGAAGCCGTCCTCACCCTACGGCATCACAAAGGCGGTGGGGGAGGAATACTTGCGATATTTTATGGGGTCCAGCGGCTTGCAATACGTGAGTCTACGGTATGCCAACGTGTACGGTCCTCGCCAGGATCCCAATGGCGAAGCGGGCGTGGTCGGCATCTTTACGCAGAAGATGCTCACCGGGGAGCAACCCGTCATCAATGGCAACGGACGCCAGACACGAGATTTTGTCAATGTCGATGACGTGGTGGAGGCCAATCTGGCCGCTCTTACGAAGACCGCCCGCGGAGCCTACAACGTCGGGACTGGCCAAGAGACCAGCGTCAACGAACTCTTCCGGATCCTCGCGAAACTGATCAATCCCGCGGCGCGGGAAGTTCATGGACCCGCTAAGAAAGGAGAGCAACTGCGGATCGCGTTGGACTCAAGCAGGCTGCATCAGGAATTCGACTGGGAGCCGAAAGTCTCCTTGCCAGATGGATTAGCGCGGACGGTCGAGTATTATCGTCGGACGGTGGAGATCCTCTAGACAGTCAATACTTCGGAACCGACGGGTCAATTTGCATGGACCAGGCATTGATGCCCCCGGTGAGGTTTTTGACATTCTTATACCCTTGCTGCAGCAGGAACTGAGTGGCATCCATACTGCGCATGCCCATGTGACAATGGATCACGATCTCTGCATTTGGGTCCAGCGACTTATACGCCGTGCCCAAGGTTCCCAGCGGAATCAGCTGAGCCCCTTCAATCTTGGCAATGTTGTATTCCCAGGGTTCACGGACATCGATAAGGGTCACCTGTTCACCCCGGTCCAATTTCTGTTTTAGTTCCTGGACGCTGATGGTAAAGCCCATAATGAACGCTCCTGCTAGTGATGCCATACTAAGCTCGGCTTCTTGGGGCTGTCAACGGAAAGGCTCAAAAGAAGGGAGATAATATGGACGCGAGCGATCGGCCTCAGCCGGAGGAGCGGGACATCGCCGCCAGCGGCCGGGAGGCGGTATTGGTGCTCATCACCACGGCGACCCGGGAAGAGGCGGACCGGATCGCGCGAAGCCTGGTGGAGCAACGGCTGGCGGCTTGCGTGAACATCGTTCCGCAGGTGCGTTCTTTCTTTTGGTGGGAAAACAAACTTTCCGAAGAAGAAGAAGTCCTCCTGATGATGAAGACCCGGCGATCGCACTTACGACAATTAATCGCCAAGGTGAAGGCCATACATAGTTATAGTGTGCCGGAGATCATCGCGCTGCCTATCGTGGAAGGTTCCACCAGTTACTTGGAGTGGGTCGACGAAGCCACGAGGTCATGAGCCGGCGCAATATCAGGGTTCTCAACGTGTTAGATAAATCACCCTAAACATTATTGACACCTAGCCGATAGTATAGTAGCTTTCTTATTGCCAGCCTACCACTATGAACCGTTCCGAATACCACATCGTCGTCTTCCCCGGGGCCACTTCCGCGCCTCGGCGGTTTCGCATCAAGCGTCGGACGGTTTCAATCCTGGTGATCGCCAGCCTGATTGCCGTGGCTCTCGAAGGTACATTTCTCGTGCAATACGTCATTCGCAGCGGGGAACTCTGGGAACTGCAAAGCCTGCGGTCCGAAGTGGCCGACCATCGCGGACGGGCAACGGCGTTCTCCACAGGCATGGAAGATATACGCAAGCAACTGTCCACGATGCAGGAAATCAACACCCGTCTACGGATCATGTTGGGACTCGATCCTCCGAAACCAGGGCACTTGCCGCCCGGGCTCGGCGGGAAGGAAGAATCGGACGCCACCATTCTCCCTGAAGGATTGAGGGACGATGGATCTTTCAAGGAGGCCGCGGCGCAATCACAGAAACTCGCGTGGCTCAGCCGTGAGGCGGGCGCCCAAGAACTGAACATGCGGGAGCTAGCCGGCATTGTGGACACTCGGCGGGCGCAATGGGCCGCGACACCCTCGATCTGGCCGGTCCACGGTTGGGTGTCCTCGAAGTTCGGTCCCCGGATTTCCCCGTTTACCGGCAAGGAAACGATGCACAGCGGAATCGATATCTCGGCACCGATGTCGACGCCCGTCGTCGCGGCGGCGGCAGGGACGGTGATTCTGGCTCAGTTTGAAGTAGGGTTGGGAAATGCGGTCATCGTATCGCACGGATACGGGATAAAGACGACCTACGGTCATCTGGCGAAGGTGAAGGTCAAGATGGGACAGGCTGTGAAACGCAACGACGTGATTGGCTGGGTCGGCAGCACCGGCCTCTCGACCGGGCCGCACCTTCATTATGAGGTCGAGAAACGCGGAGCCGGGGTGGACCCACTGAAGTTCATCGTCGAGTAATTTCTTCCTCCGACCCTAGTCTGTAAAAATTTCCTCGACCGTCTTGCTGTTCCATTCAACATAATAATCCGTCACCCCGAGCGCGCGCAGCACGGTCGCCGCTGTATCGATGATCGAGATGGGGCGCTTGATCTCGTACCCCGATTTGATGCCCGGGCCATAGGCAATCCATGGAATGGTCATGTCTTCAGGCGCTGTGGTGCCGTGAGTCTTGTCGTGGCCGCCGTGATCGGCGGTGACGATGAAGGCCGTATGCTTGTAGAGACCCAGTTCCTCGAAGCCCTTCACCAGCGTCGCAATCGCGTGGTCGCTGGCTTCGACCGCCTGCAGGTAGGACTTGCTCATCCATCCCTTCTCGTGACCGGCCAGGTCAGGGTCGGCGAGATGGATGAAAAATAGGGACGGTTTCCCTTCCGTGGCCGTCCGGTATGCCGTGAGCGCATCGGTCACGATCTTCTGAGCAGTGCAGCCAGCTTCCGACACGCTACAGACCTGCACGAGGAGGCCCCGATCCGGCTTCGCGACATGCAAAAGTTTTTCTTTGCCGAAAAACATCGCTCCAAGTCTCCCCGCAGCAAAGGACGCGATTTCAAACGCCGTCGGAGCCCTGAGAAAACCGCGCATCGGTTCATACTCGTTCCAGGTGATGCCGTGTTGGTCGACGGGGAGGCCTGTCAACATCGAAGCCACGGCGGGCAGAGTCAGGCTCGGCATGACGGTTTGGGCCTTCATCGTGGAGGAGCCGCGCTTAATGAATCCTTCGATCGTCGGCACCTTCGCCAGCTTTAACGCGTCCGGTCGCAATCCATCGACGACGATCAAGACCACATTGTCCGCGGCGACAGATGGACCGGCGGTGCACACCAGGGTCAAGCCGACCAGAGTGATCACCAGCGCCATGGCGATCGCACTCATCCGTGCTGCAAAGCTCTGCATCACTCCTCCTTGTGACCGACAGCCGCGGCATTCTACACAACGAAAAACGGGAATTCCAGTCATTTGATAAATGCTGTTGCTGGGGCTCCCGAGACGGCTCGTGGATACTTGACTCTCGTCGGACCCTCTTGTAGATTGGTTCAGGAGGCGCCTTCGATCCTATCTGGACACAGCATGTCGGACGAGCATTCCTCCGCGACTCCATTTGCGGCGCAAGCCATTCCCTTTCATGAAATGCTCGCCTCCGGGAAAATTCCCGATGGTCTGCTCACCAGCCCTTACGTCGCCGAGCAATTCACCGAGCGTTTGGTCCATTATGTCTTGAGCGTTCCGTCCAGCAACTACTCCATGGGTAATCTCTCCAAGTTGCTGGAGCAATTGGACCCGCGCCAGCAGGTGACGTTTTTCAAAAAACTCAAGGAAACCAGTCCCGAAAGCCTGAAGGTCTTCGCCCCCCTGTATTATGGCTTTATGTCAGAGTTCAGCGAACTCCTCTTCACCTAGTCACCCCATGCAGCATTGCGATCGTGAGTTTTACAATCGGGCGGCGCCCATTCCGCTGCATGGTGTGGGGCTTTCCGTCGACGTCTTTAGTCCTGAGCTGTTGGATTTGGACTCGGCACTCGAACAGGCTGGCGTCCGGCCGGATTACTGGGAAGTCTTCGAAGCGCCCTCCGCCGAACTTGCCCGGATTCGTCGAGCCTTAGCGCTGACCCCGTGTGCCTATCATGCGGAGGGCGTGTGGCTCATCGATCCCGAATTGGTGTCGCGTTTTCCGTGGGTGGAGCAGACACGCAGGATGGCGCGACATGCTGAGAATCTGGGTGCGGCATGGATCAATCATGAATGCGCGAGCAAACAATTTGCCGGCTATTCCTTTGGAACATATCTTCCGCCGCTGTTCACCCGTGCGGCGGCAGAGGTGACGGCGGCGAACGCCGTCCGCTGCCAGCGGGTCTTGGACCAATGGTTTGAATCCACAGCGTTGCGCCCGGCGCCGTTGTTGCTGCTTGAGCTGCCGCCCTTGACCTATTTCAGCTTTGGGGATCTTGCGCCGGCCGAATTCTTTGCTGAGATCGCGCAAGCTGCCCCCTGCGGTTTTGTACTCGATATCGGGCATCTCTGGACGATATGGCGATACGGCCAGCGAGACGGTGTCAGTCTTGATTCCTTTACGGAAACGTTTCTAGAAGCCTTTCCCCTGCACCGAGTGATCCAGGTCCATCTCGCCGGATTGGCATCCGCCCATTACACCCTCCCGCCCCGCGACCGCCAAGACGGCCGCTTTTCCCAGGACACCCTCCCGCCCCGCGACCGCCGAGACGCGCCGTTTTCCCATGACACCCTCCCGCTCCGCGACCGCCAAGACGGCCGCTTTTCTCAGGACCTGGGTGAATCCGATGTTCCTCTGTGGATAGACGCGCACGGCGCGCCGGTTCCTCATGTCCTCTGGAGGCTGCTGGATCGCGTTCTAGCTCACCCTGGCCTGACCTCCTTGAAGGGCGTGGCCCTGGAAGTGGACACGAAGGCCGTCCCATTAATCGTGGAAGAATTCGGCGAACTGCGAGAGCGCTCTGCGACGGTGGACCTGAGGACCGACAGCGTTTCGAAGCCCCGGCCGTCACACTCCCAACCGATCCCTTCGAGCGGGACCGGGGTGTTGCCCGAGCTGTACGGGACATATGCCCGCGTTGTCTCGGGGCAGCAGACGGTGGAGAAGAGCCTTCTGGAGCCGTTGTCCCAGAATCTCAACCGCGAGGGACTTCATCAGTACATAAGGGACTACCTCCCGAACGAACTTCTTCATTGGGGAGGGGACCTCGAAGATCTTTTTCCCCAGGTCAGTCGAACATTGAAGGAGCGAGGAATCGGGCAACAGGAGTTTGTCCGCTTCTGGTTTCGACAGCCCTATCCTGCCCAGGATGCCTATGACTTTTTCGACATTAAACTGGACCGATGGATGGAATTTGTCCGCGAGGTAGCTCCCGATCTGGCTGAAGAGACGGAGCGTGAAGTAACGGCGTTGCAGCGGTTACATGCAGAACTGAATCATGGCGCTGTTCCCTCAGCGCCTCGATCATGGGAGACGAGTTGAGACCGGGGATGAAGGGGCTACGCATCAACAAGTTTTTCACGGAGCACGGTGTCTGCTCGCGCCGAGCGGCGGACCGCCTGATCGAGGAGGGTCGGGTGTCTATCAATGGCCGCACGGCGATCCTCGGGGACCAGGTGGCGGATGGCGACGTGGTCTCGGTGGATGGGCGGGTTCTGAGCGAACCCCCAAAGACAGTCTATTTGGCCTACCACAAACCGGTAGGTATCACCTGTACCACCGAGCCCGATGTCCGGGACAACATCGTAGAGGCTATCGGGTATCCGGAACGAATCTTTCCCATCGGACGGCTGGACAAGGACTCTTCCGGTCTAATCCTGCTCACGAACGACGGCGACATTGTAAACCGAATCCTGCGCGCCGAGTTCGGCCACGAACGCGAATATCTCGTCACCGTTGACCGTCCCTATGCGCGGCCGTTCTTGGACCGGTTGGAGCAGGGCGTTCTTATCCTCGGGAAGAAGACGTCCCCCTGCCGGGCAATCCGCGTCGATCAGTCTTCCTTTCGCATAGTCCTGACGGAAGGGCGCAATCGACAGATCCGACGCATGTGTTCGGCCTCAGGTTTCCGAGTCACTCGACTGGTGCGCAGCCGGATCATGCACATTGAGCTAGGGAACCTCTCCGTCGGGGAATGGCGGCATCTCTCCCACCAGGAGCGCGACGTTCTGGTGTCCGCAGTCGGTCTGGACGAGGACGCAAGGCGACCCAGACAATCGCGCACTGCTTGAGTTGGATTATAAACTGGAGATACTGAAGGGAACGGCGGCGCTGGCCGAGGAGGCCGCCAAGTGCTTCACCGCGCTGGCAGCGAAAGCCTGGGACGAACACCGATCCTTCACGGTGGCGCTGGCCGGCGGCTCGACGCCCAAGGCTCTCTATCTAGTGCTCGCTTCAGAACCATATCGCACGCAGGTGGACTGGTCCAAGATCGAATTCTTTTTCGGGGATGAGCGAGGCGTGCCGCCGGATCATCCCGACAGCAATTATAGACTGGCCAACGAATCGCTCTTTCGTCCGGCGCGTGTCGTTTCCGGACGGATCCATAGGATGAAAGGCGAGATGGAGAATCTCAGCGCAGCCGCTGAGCTGTATGCCAGGGAGCTTCAGGTACTTGCGAGTGACGATTTTCCGCGCTTTGATCTGGTCTTGCTCGGCCTGGGTACTGATGGCCACACGGCCTCGTTGTTTCCCCACAGCGAGGCGCTGCAGGAACGTACGCGATGGGTGCTTCCGATTCTGGATGCTCCCAAGCCGCCACGGCAACGCCTGACCCTGACGATGCCCGTTCTCAATACTGCCCATCAGGTGATCTTCCTCGTCTCCGGCGAAAAGAAAGCGAAGGCGGTCCGAGAAGTGTTGCAGGGCACGGCTCTCCCAGACGACTATCCCGCCAAGCTCGTCCAACCAGGCTCGGATCGTCTTCTGTGGCTTGTGGATGTCGGGGCGGGCAGTTTGTTGTGATCATTCCAGCCAGAGGGGAGTGCTGTCGTAGTATCTTACCGGACCATCCGGATCCTTGGCCCGATACGCTTTATAGCGGCGCAGGGCACTGAGATACCGTTGATCGGACATCCGGTATTTCTTATGCGATATGTCGAGTAAATAGCGTTCCACCTTCCAGACGTTCTTTCGGGAAAACCGCCAGTCGTAGTTGCCGAGCGCGTAGAGATTGCCGACGCCATAGCCCTTCACGCGTCCGGTAAAATCCACATAGGGTTCCACATAACTCATCGCCAGATCACGAATGGATCGAAATGCGGGCCTGCGGCCTTCCAGCCCCGCATCGCGTGATCGGGCAATGGCTCCCCAGCGTCCGCGGACCTGGAAGAGGAACAGCACGTGGTCGAGCAGGTCTACCGATTCGAGACTGAGCAAGAGAGGGGGATAGCCGTGGTGTTCGAGGATGGCTGCCGCGGTAATGGCGGCTTCTAGACAATGGGCCGTACCCGTGGCGATCACTCCCCGAAAGGAGCGAAGCGTGTCCTTGGGCTGCTCCCAGTTATATCGCAGGCCATTGAGGAAGCGTTGAACTTGCAGGGGCGTGCGATGGCTTTGCACCACTGCCCATTCCTTTGGTGTGAATGCAGCGCGCGCGGGAGGCACAGGAATGGGAGCCGGCTTAGAAAACCCTGGCCTCCTTTTGCAGCCACCTGATGTAGGAGATGATCTGAGTAAGATCGTCCCGGCTCACCCCGGGGACCTTCGGCATGTCTCCAAAATTCCAATGGTGCGCTCGCACGCCGAGTTCCGGAGCGCGGTAAAAGGCAGCGTCCGCATGATGATTGGGCTCGTATATTTTATCGAGAAATGAGGGACCTAGGGCCGTACCGCGTGCGCCAAGCCCGTGACAGCGGGCACAATGGGTATTGAACAGCGTCTCGCCCTTGATCAGAGCGGCCGGCGTGTTGGAAATCGGAGAGGCGGCAACGGACGGAAATGCGTGTAACCACAGGAGCAGGGCTCCAAGGACGATCACGCATGCTCCTTTGTCACGCCTTCGGGGTTCTTGGCGTTTGCGCAGTCCACCCAGAAGCGGTACCGAATGGGCGGGTTCTGATTGCTTTCGGCGTTGGGGTTTTCGTATAGGCACCGATCAACTGTGCGGATCTCTTCATCAGTGAACTCAATCGTCACGGGCTGCCTCCAGTACTGATCGAGCACGAAGTAATCAGACGAGACGGGTCGAGTGGTCAACTCATTCTTCATCTTTGTGAAGCCCGTGGTATCCGTGCCGGGAATCGCTTTATGATTGCGATCGATGCACCACTTCAGCACCTCGGCGATGCCGTATCGGGTGATCGTAATTGCATGCGTATGGGCAGTTTCCGCCATTATCTTCCCTCCATCTCCGCCTAAAGTCCGCCTAGTCTACCCGAAGTTTTCGCTGGTTGACAAGTCATTACACCCTCCCTCCCCGCGCCCGCCGAGACGGGCGCTTTTCCCGATTTCACCCGCCCGCCATTTCACCCGCCCAGCCCGGCGGCGCCGGGACGCCGCCTTTTCTCGGGTCCGATTTTGCGTTCGGGCACTTGTTGAAGTAAGCTTTGGCCATCTGGAGAGGGACGCCTGAGGAGACAGCTATGAAGCACAGTCCGGCATTTCTGAAGCTTGTCGAGCAGACGAAGCAACGGATCCGTGAAGTACACATTGCCGACGTCAGGAAAAAGCTGGACGCCGGCGAGCATTTTCATTTCATTGATGTCCGGGAGGATCACGAGTTCGCTCAGGATCACGCCAAGGGAGCCATCCACCTCGGTCGGGGAATTCTCGAACGGGACATCGAAAGTCTGATTCCAGACAACAGCGCGGAGATTGTGCTGTATTGCGGGGGTGGCTTTCGTTCGGCATTGGCGGCCGACAGTCTGCAGCGGATGGGGTATACGAACGTGACCTCGATGGTGGGAGGTATTCGAGCGTGGCGCGAAGCCGGCTATCCCCTGGAGGGGACCTCACGGTGAACGTTCGCGCAGTGTTTGCCCAGTTCCGGCTGTGACAGGGATGCCATCCGACAAGTCCTGGTGGCCGGAAGCCACGTTGCAATGAAAGCTCCCGATGTCCCGGTCATTCCACCTGAGACTGTTCTCCCAGAGATTACCATCAAGGCCGTAGCGCTCTCCGTCATTTTGGCGGCCGTACTGGCGGCCGCCAATGCCTATTTGGGTCTGTTCGCCGGCATGACTGTCTCCGCCTCGATTCCTGCGGCCGTAGTGTCGATGGCTGTACTCCGGTTGTTTCCCCGCTCGAACATTCTAGAGAACAACATCGTCCAGACGGCCGCGTCCTCCGGTGAGGCGGTAGCCGCAGGCGTGATCTTTACGATCCCAGCCTTGTTGCTGATCGGC
>Ga0207684_10000130_pt1 | contig 137931 bp, 125 predicted proteins | sample KBSK5501metaG_FD_184342 | JGI IMG/M metagenome (GOLD analysis project Ga0207684, IMG submission 184342) | Corn, switchgrass and miscanthus rhizosphere microbial communities from Kellogg Biological Station, Michigan, USA - KBS K5-50-1 metaG... | ecosystem: Host-associated > Plants > Roots >...
CCTGGAAATTTGGAACGGAGACAGGAGATTCATTCTGGCGCTGCCCGAGGTTACTCTCGGAAAGCCGAACGAGGCGGTCAGGGTCTTTATAAGGAAGCGGTTCGAGGATCACAGCGTCGAGGACACTGAAGATCGTTACATTTGCGCCGATGCCGAGTGCCGCAGTAAGAATGATAGCCAGCGAAAACCCTTTATACTTGCGCAATATACGGACGGCATACCGCAAATCCTGTAACGCCGTTGCGAAGATTCGGTTCATAGTGACCTCTATTGTGGTGAGGGCCAATACATTCCCACCTGAGTTTTGAACATTTCTGCATAGACGCCGTCGAATTTCATGAGTTGCTGGTGGGTTCCTTCCTCGACCAAGCGTCCGTGCTCGAGTACCAGTATCCGATCGACCATCGGCGTAACAAACAAACGGTGCGATATCATAATGGCTGTCTTGTCCTGAGCCAAGACCATTAGTTGGTCAATTAGCGCCTTCTCTGTTTTCGCATCCAGAGAAGCTGTAGGCTCGTCAAGAAAGATCACATCAGCATTCCTGACAAATCCTCTTGCCAGAGCGATGCGCTGCCACTGCCCTCCCGACAAATCGGTGCCATTCAAAAACTCTTTCCCGAGTTGTGTTTCGTACCCTTGCGGTATTCGGTTGGCGATCTCATCTACTCCCGCCACTCGTGCAGCACTGAAAACAGCATCACGATGATTAGAAGCAGAACCGCCGTTTAGAGCGACGGCAATATTCTCATAGAGCGTGAGTTTGAACTTCGAAAAATCTTGAAACACAACACCGAAAGTTTTTCGGAGTGCGCGTGCATTCCAGGCTTTGAGGTTGACGCCACGAAAGCGGATGGCTCCTGCGTCAGGATCGAGTAAACGCAGCATCAGTTTCATCAGAGTAGTCTTGCCGGCGCCGTTAAGACCGACTATGGCAATCTTCTCTTTCGATCTGATCTGGAAGCTTACGTTCTCGAGTGCTTTCTCTTTCCGTTCCGGATATGAATAACTGACATTGTCGATCGCCCACTCCTCAGTTCCGGTGGCGTCAGAGCTTTCTTTACTCGTCGCAGCTTCCGCAGGCTGTTGATCGAGATACGAAAAAAACTTCTCAACCGAAAGAACCTGGGCGGACAAAATTGATGCGTTTTGGACCAGGTATCGGATCGACCCGCCGGCGTAGAACACGGAGGTGCCATACATCACCACGTCGCCAATGCCGATCGTGTTCGTCGTCGCCAGATAGATGATGTAAATGTAAGCCCCGCCGATTCCGGCAGCAGCCAGTGAGCCGAGGGCTATGCCACTTGTCGTAGCTTTCCAACGTAGATCTCGTGAGGTTTTGATAACCTCGTCTGCCGCCTTCGTGTATTTGTCGAGGAAGAAGCTGCCGGTGCGATAGACCCTGATCTCCTTGGCCGTGGCATTGCCGAGCATCAACTCGAGCAGGTAATGCATTTGACGATACAACGGGCTTTTGTATGCCAGCGCTGCAAAGGTGTTAGCGCGAATTTTTATCTGACTGAATAACAGCGGTATCGCGGGAATGAGGACAATCGCGGCGACGAGTGGATGATAATAAATGAGAATGATCGACAAACTGATCGTGCCCACGAAGTTCTGAAGCAGCTCGACACTCCCGGTGAAACAAGATGGCAGAGCGCGGCCGCCCATCGAGGCTAAACGGATCTGATCTCTGGTCTGCGCCAGTGCATACGCCGCGACGTCGATCGTGCTCGCCGCTCTTTCCATCAACAGTTGATCGGTAATGCGAGTGTTCTTGTCTTTGAGCGTGACCAGCTCAATCGAGGAAGAAGTGCTGATTATTCCGTGAATAAGTGTGAGGACGCCGTAAGTAATGCCGAAGAAAAAGGCGTCCGGAAGCCAGCTTACGAGATGCTCTGGAGGCGGCTGGAAGATCGAATCGATAATCTTTTTGGAGAGCCACGCGGCGATTGCGGGATACAGACCGATAGCAACAAGCGCTACGCCCCACAGCAGTCCATACTTCTGGTATTTATAAAGAAACCTCCAGACACGAACGACCACTTTGAGTTTGTTCAGCAATTGACGAGGCATTGTTATTAAATGAGAGCTGATGCACTACTTGATTGTCGAAAGCGCTCTGCCTGCATGACAAACATCTCGTTGTAAATCCCACCCAGGCCCATCAGGCTTTCGTGATCTCCGAGCTCGATTACCTTGCCGTCGTCGATCACGGCAATGTGATCGGCGATCCTGACCGTTGAGAGTCGATGGGAGATGAGCAGCGACGTTTTGCCTTCAGTCATCTTTTTGAACTGAGCATAAATCCGGGCTTCGGTAGCGATATCCAAAGATGCCGTCGGTTCATCCAGAATCAGCAGACCCGCGTTGCGATAGAAAGCTCGCGCGAGAGCCACTCGTTGCCATTGGCCGCCGGATAATTCGCGCCCGCCCGAGAATTGATTCCCCAACAGCGTGTCGTACGCCTGTGGTAATGGCTCGATGAACTCCGCTGCTCCAGCCATTACAGCAGCTTCAGACACTCCATTAAGCGCCTGTCCGTTTCGCAACGCGATGTTTTCTTTGATCGTGAATTGATAACGAATGAAATCCTGGAAGATGATCGCGATCGAGTTTCGCAAGTCGTCGAGATTCATCAATCGAATGTCGGCGCCGTCGTAATAGATCGTCCCCTGTGCCGGGTCATATAACCTGCACAACAGCTTCACCAGCGTTGTCTTTCCCGATCCATTCTTCCCGACAATCGCCAGCGACTTCCCTTTCGGTATCTCTAGGTCCAGTCCCTTCAACACGTCTCGCTCGGAACCCGGATACTTAAACCATAGATTCGAAACCCTGACTTGCGGCGACAGCTCGGGCTTTCTCCTTACCTGAACTGCGACCGGCGCCGGCGTCAGATCCGGCTTCATTCGCAGCCACGCGGCCAGTTCTCTCATGACGTAAATAACATCCTGGTGGCCCGCGAGCGTCTGTGCGGTCCTTGCCATCTGTTGCTGGATCACGACGATGGCGGTCATGAACACGACTAAATGCCCCGGCGTGATCTCACCGCGAACTGCCTTGCCGATCGTCCAGAGGTAAGGAAGGATCGTTGCCAGCGAAAGCAACAGCCGACTGAGAATCGAATTCTTTATTTGCCGCCTTCTGATAGGCATAACGATGTCAAGCACGTTCTCGAACGCATCGTTGTATTTGTTTATGAAAAAGCCGGCGAGGTTATAAAGCCTAACTTCCTTTGCATGCTCTTCGTCGATCAGCACGGAGCGAAAGTACTCTTTTCTTCGTTCCTCAGGTGCTGTTTCCTTGATTCCTTCATAGATGAGTCGATGGGCTTTTTTCTGGGCCAGCACATCCGGTATCCCCGAGAGAACGATTAGAAGAGGTATGAGCGGATGAAGCATGAAAAGAAGCAGCACCATACCGAGGATGGTGACAGAAATACTGGAAATATCGATGGCGAAGCGCAGGATGTTCATCGGGATAGACAACACATCCCGTTCCAGTAGTGACCTCCGGTTATGAAACGCGGGGTTCTCAAAGTAATAGAGTCCTTCCAACCGAATAGCCGACTTAATAATCTCCGTGTGGATCTGTTTAGAACCGGTTTCCGTCAGCATCTCGCTTAAGTGGACCAGCACCAATTGGCCAACATACTGGGTCACCAAAAAGCCAAGATAAACGCCGCCAAGGAAGAGCGGCGCTTTCAGCGGTCCGATTGAATGGGGAGCGCGACCTTGCGAAAGGAGCGAGTCGATAACGTTCTGGTTTGTGTAAGCTAAGATTGCGGGGAGTTGCGCAAGCAGGACATTAACCAGCAGGCACGCGACAAAGAGCGTACGGCTGCCGGCGGAAATGATGCGAAGAATGCTGATATAGGCAGGAACATTCCGCGCAAGTTCCCGAGATTCCGAGAAAAAGGCAGCAATCGTTGTCATGCCCGTGTTTTAGCCACAGATGCTTACGATCTCAGGCTACCGCTGCGCGCTCAGCCACTTCTGCTTTGACGACATACGTTCCCAGACGCCGATCGCAAACAGAAAACAGCGCGCAAATACTTTCTTCCGGTCCCGAAATCTCGCCAATGTGGACCATCGAACTAATGCCGCTCTTTATGTCCTCCGGAGTAAGGCCGGGATCAATGTTTATCGGGCCGATGCCGATCACTGGTTGACCGGCAAGACTACCCAGTTTACTGGGAGTCAGGTTTATCTCACCGATCCATCGAACCGCGTTGGGTTGCATCCGTAAGAGTTGACCTTGCAGTCGTTCCAAACGTGCGAGCAGCGCGCCTGCACTTCTTTTGTCTGCATAGAAAATTTGCCCGTACACTCTGAGGCCCTGAACACGCTCGTTGAATAGACTTGTTGAGAAACCGTCCATAAGCAGATGCCCCAGGATCACGACTTTCGTATTTTCGGGGAGTTTAGAGAGAAAGCTGTCGTTAAACTCGATCTGGCCGATAAAGAGTGACTCATCGGGGTGGACGATAATATGTGAACGCTGATTTACCCTGGGCACCTTCATGAATGCTTCCACATTCTCGGTGCTCACAACGACGGTCTTTACGTTTTCTACCAATTTGAGCATCGAGATCGCGTCGATTGACACCTCTCGTAAGTCGAGGATCGGTACGTCTCTGATAATAGTTTGCATGATGCTTTCCTTTCACTCGTCATCTGAAGAGCGCCAGGCCCTGCGGGATCTCTCCCAGCCCCGCCGCGACAGCGAGCTTGCCGACTGCCACGATCGGCGCCTTTTGAATCTCCGGCCCCAAAATCGATTCGCCAAGCCAGCGAACGTGCTCATCAGGCACAATTGAGATTCCACCGTCGATGATATTAGCGATTGATTCGACGGCAGACTTTGCTTCAGCCGAACTGACGTACAATTGTCCGATCACGATCAGTTCTTTGAATGATTCCAATATCTGTTGCGAGTCAAAGCCGGTCAAAAAAAGTTGCCCACATACGATAAGGCGAAGCGGTGCAGCCAGAAACTCGAGCATTTCAGGCAAAATTTCTGGTTGACCAGTATAAACTCTGTATTCCTTCGGCGCGGTATACGTAGTCTTTACATTCGTGGCGGGTACGCTGGACCACGCGTGAGCATTTTCAGGTGAGAGGAGGACCACGCCCACCCCGTCGACGGACTCAATATTCTGAATTGACTCGACTGATACTTCTCGCAGATCAAGTACCTGTAATCCCTTGTACGACGGTTTACGAATTTGCTTTTCTTCCGAAGAGTGCCTGGGACCGGGTGAGCTTTCATGGTCTTTAATCCACCTGGGCTCCCCCTCACGTTGCACAGCTACAACCTTCCCCACTACGCGGTCGATTCCCACTGGCGCATCAGCGGCATAATATACGTCGCCTTTTGTCGTGATCTGTGCCGGGGTGGAGGACGTGTCTATCGAGATTATGCGATGCGCTACGTGGTTGTGAGATTGGTCCGATAAAACAACGATGTCTCCAATTTTCAGATCTTCCAATGAGCTGCGCTTGGCGAGCACCTTATCCCCAGAAATGAGTACGGGAAACATGCTGCTGCCCTCCACCGCGATTGCAGTAAGCGGACTATCAGAGGGATGGTCTGCTTCGATAGACGATAGCTGCGCCTCGTCGGCCCCTAACCATAACAGTCCTTTGGACTCAAAGGATTTAATAGTCTCAGTGACGTCCGCAACCACCGAGTCAAAATCTTCTGCCTCGAAACCATTCGAAATGATGGCGGCAATATCGGTGATCGTATTCTGGCCGTTACACGCCTTGAGAATGCTGTGTGCCGTCGTATTCAACAAGTGAAACGTCTTCGTCTTTGAATCGAATACGATGACTTCAACTCCAGCCTCTTCGACTTGCAAGTTCTCGAATGCACAGAGTGGGTAGTATGTAGTCATTGATGTACCTTTGGAACTATGTAGCAGTCTACAAGGTTGACCGAATAGACCGGATGAAACCATCCGGTCTATTCCGGTGGTCTGTTTAGTTGAGATTTGGTTGGTTTTGGCACTGACATTGACATTGACATTGGGCTTGACATTGACATCCACCGTCTTCCAATTGCAGCGCTCCAATGATTTGGGTGTTTTCGAGTTCAGCCAATGTCAGAGTGACAATGTTGGGCTTTTCATAGCGCATATTTCTCACCTCCTTTCCTCAGTTTTAGGAACATCCAGTTGTTCCCGCAATCAAGCAATAGCTCGTTCGTGAGCTGAGGAAATCATTTCGTTCTAATCCATGGAAGCAGATGATTCCCAGATCGGCAGCCAAATCAACTCTTCACCATGCGGGTCTCCAATTCGTGCTCGTGACCCCATTCTGCCAACTCGCACATCACTCCAAGTGTTCCTAATGTTGGCTCTAACCATCTGGCACCACCATCGCCTGATGTACTTATCAGAGTTTTGCGATCGCGGCTCACATCCCCCACGACAAGAAAACTGCGCAAAGCAACCGCGACACCACCAGGGAACTCCTTTCCGTATGTTTGCGGCGCCCTGCTCGGGAACATGAAATCGTTTCGTCGACGAGTCGTACTTTCCCACAAAGTAATCGTCTTTCCTGGGATCGGTGGGCACGCTAACCTCGGAACAGATGCTCAGGTAACCCTCGGGTGTAACGAATAGTCCCTTCCCTTCCAACGAATCACAGTAAGAGCCCGTGCGAATCTTTAAGGGTCGTACAGCCGATGAAACCGTTCCATGTGGAAGCCCGCGCACCCCACGGTGGTAGGCCATGTGTTCAACCCGTCGAAACTGTTCGACAAATTCCAGCGCCCCCGGCATCTCAGCGTTTTGTCTTCCTACCTCCGAAAAATAGACGGGTTCGAATTGCATGTTGTATGGCTTGCGGAGGTTGTCCCAAAAGAATATCGCTATCTCCGCCATTCGATTGAGGGTGGCAGCGGTTACCGTCACTCTTATGCCAGTAATGTTCATATCAAGGGCGTCCATGTTGGTAAGAAACGCCCACGTCTTATCAAAGGAGTCTTCCCCTGTCGCAGTCGGTCGTTGCGCGTTCTGAATGTCAGGTGGGCCATCCATCGAGAGGGTCACTTCATCGATGTTATTCCGAAACCATTCGTAGTGTTCGGGATCAATCTGACCATTGGTGATCGTTCCTACTACAACTTCAACATTACTTTTTTTAGCACTCGCTCTTGCATATTCAACAATGGACGAAAAACTGTCCCAGTACTCAGTTGGCTCGCCTCCGCCAAAGAAGCGGATCATGAGTGTGCCGCTTCCCGTTACCATGCGATTCAGCACCGCATTCCTCGTTCCGAGATCTATCGCGGCCTTTGCGATTTCCCATGGGATAGCGCCATATTTCTTGGGTGCTGCACCTGAAAAACAATACTTGCACCCTAAGCTGCAATCATTTGTTGGTAAAAAACAGATCGCCGAATCCAGTACCTCTCCCTTTGGCAGGGGATTCGCGTTGTAGGCCGGCATCTTCGGACCAGAATAATAGGTGGCGAAACTTTCCTTCATCGGCTCAGTGAGTAGCGTGTCGTAGCCGATAGCCTGAAGGTTAAGAAACTCTTTCGTTCGGTTGAGGTCTGGGGAGACCCACATTAAATGATGGCGCGGGAAGAGCGCTGCCCAGTCACCGCTATTCAGACGGATGTTGAAGCCTTCGGAAAGATACGGCAATCCATTTACATTAATTGGATCCGGGTATTCAACGAAGCGGGTTTCCTGCCGTTTTGTGAGTTCCTGATTAGAACGAAAACGGGGAGCGATTTGGACTAACTCCATGTCATGCCTCCGGCTGAGTGAGCAGCAGATTCCAGGGGGGAAGTTACGCAGAACTCTTACTGGACTGTAAGTTAGTTAACGCCGATTGACGGTACGGACACAATAAACGCGCCGCAGAATATCAAAGGAAGAGTTAAGTTGTCGGTCACTCGTTGACCGTCAATCACTGACTGTCACTCGTTGACATAACGGTGAGATTGTTGGAGCAGAATCAGGAGCCGAGAGGGTGATCGAAGACCTCTTTGGTAATTTGATAGCAGTCGCAGCAGGTTGCTTCCAGAGCGGTGTGATTAAGAATCGTAATTTGGCCGCGGTGGTATTGAATTAGGCCAGCCCTTTGCAGTTTGTTTGCAGCCATCGTGACTCCGGTCCGACTGGTGCCCAGCACTTGGGCGAGAGATTCGTGCGTCAAGTGAAAGCTTTGTGATTGAACCTGGAGACTACTGATGAGCAACCAACGACAGAGGCGCTTATCTACGGTGTGGAAGTGATTGCAAACCCCTAATTGGGACATATAGGTGGCGAGCGCATGAGTGTAAGAGAGCACTCGATTTCTTAACTCACCCTCCTTATCAAACTGTTGTCTAAGTATGTCCGCACTGACCACCAACGCTTCACCGGGTACCTGAACCAATACCTGATGAGGCGTCTTACCGTGTCTCAGCAGTACAGGAATACCAACCATTCCCTCGTTACCGACGTTGCCAACCTCGATGCTGTTACCTTCGGGACTAATGGACATTAAGGAAGCCATGCCATCATTAATGAAATAAGCGCAGCGGATGTCATCTCCTGCATCGTAGAGTATCTGATGGGAATTCAGCCTCCCTTTTGTGAGGTTGGAAAACAGGCCTTCATACTGTTCACGAGGCAGACCTGCCAGTATCCGGTTTCTAAGGGCCGCAGTTTGTGTGAGGGCTATTGACATCAACTCTTTTCTATCTGAACAGGAAGACGCCGGTGCTTGCGCTCACCCGGCGCATCCACGAGAGTTGGTTCGATCAGTCTGCCACCTAGCGGTTGCCAGAGGAACAGAGATCGACCTTCAATCAAATGTCATTTACCTGGGTGCATCACTTCGGCTGGCTGAGGAGGAAGGACTGACAAGAGCAACACAGCAGAGGAGGAAGTGATGTCGCATATTAATTTCAAATCACTGAGACGGACACTGTGTACACCCGTTTCTGGCTGTTGTCAATGCGGTGAGTTTAATAAGTGAATAGGTTGTTTGAATTTGGAATAACGCCGAAGGCGTTATCGTCCTATCGCAACTGTACTACCACCCGACCCTTCGCTGGTTCAGTACACTTTGTGGTAATGTTGAAACTCTTCATACTGGACGATTTAACGCCTAAGCAACGAAGCAATCCTCAAACGACAACCACACCTACATCATTGACCACGATCGGTTTGAAGGCGCCTGCGGTTACGAGCCATTAAAACAACTACTCGAAGATCCCAAACCACGCACTGTCTGCCATAACGGAAAGTACGAACAAAATGGTTGGGCCATAAGCTCGGTATTCAAATCAACGGGCTCTTCGACAGCATGCTTGCCACGATGCTCGTCAACTATTCACCAGGTTCTCACAACCTCGAAACCGCAGCTAAGATCAAGCGTTCATTACTCTGTTTTCGCGACATCTTTGGGTCATATTGTTTTGTGCGCGCTCCAGCGCGATCAACCCACCAGTACGATTCACGGTGTATATGCGAGGAGATTTCTCGCTATCCGCCAACAGAGAGTTACGTTTTATCGTCGCCTGGTTCTATATGAGGTCGTCCGATCAATTTCATGACCGAACCCATACCTGCCAAAATCATGGACAGCAGGTAATGAGAAGGACGACGACCGGGGGCCGTCCTTACTCACGGCAGGATTTGGGCCATGTCGCCCGGTGCCGTGGCTCCGAGAGAGCGGCATGCCACATCTTGACGCATCCGCATGTTTCAGCGGCAAGCGTTCATTGGTGGAAACAGCGCCTCTGTGGAAATAGGGCCTCTGGACAGAGGGGTACAAAAAGGGGTACATTTCGTTCCACCACTTTGAAAACTGCGATTTTCTGCGGTTTTCTTAGAAAGCGGGAGTAGCTCAGTGGTAGAGCATCGCCTTGCCAAGGCGAGGGTCGCGAGTTCAAGTCTCGTCTCCCGCTCCACGAAATTGGGATGAAGGCGGGCGGATGAAGGACGAGGGCTTCGGGCTTTCAGAGCACGGGCTGCTTCATCTCTCCGCCTTGATCTTTTATGCTCTCCGATATGGCGGCGTAGCCAAGTGGTAAGGCAGAGGTCTGCAAAACCTTTATTCATCGGTTCGATTCCGATCGCCGCCTCCAAAAGTTGAATTGACTCACCCGTCTTACAGGCGCTCGATCAAATCGACACCACTAGCTATTCTCGCGAATACACACGAATCGGTAAAATATCTCTCCTACTTAGTTTTGAACTCCGCAGCTACAATGATGAAGGTGCCACAGCTTCATCTTGAAGCGTATTACCCGCTTTGGCACAATCGGACAGTCGCGCTTTCAAAATATGTTCTCACCGAGCCTGAGGGATCAGCTTTGAGTCCATACGCGCTCCAAACGATTCGTACAATGACCCTCGACGGCTTTGAAGTTGGAACTGATAATGTTAAGCCTTCCATATTTGAAAACGCCGTAGAGTTCTAGCTTTGTTTACGTGGCAGTGCTGGACCAGTGGTACAATATGGCCCGGAGCATTTATGACAAAAGAGATCGAAGCAGTTTACGAGCAAGGCTTGATTCGCCCGCTACAACCATTGGAGCTGCCGGAAGGGGCTCGGCTCGATGTCATTGTTATTACTCACGAACAGCCTAAAACTAACGGCAATGCAGCCGAGATGCTCGCGGAAATTGCAGCGCTACCTCTAGAGAGTTCAAGTGATGCTTTTTCGGGCTGCGAGCACGATTCGATTCTATATCCCAAAGACTAGGTTTAAATGATCTTCGTTGACACCGGCGCGTGGTACGCTTCACTAGTACCTACTGATCCCGCTCACGCAAGAGCAGTAAAGTGGCTCGCTGCAAACCACTCTCCATTGCTTACAACAGATTGCGTAATTGACGAAACCCTCACGTTGCTTAGAGTCCGCGGTGAGAGAAAACGCGCGCTACTGCTCGGCGCAAGATTCTTCCGTCATGGCCTTGCGGAAATACATAAAATCACTGCTGCTGATCTCACCCTTGCGTGGCACACATTTGAGCAGTTCGACGATAAGAATTGGAGCTTCACTGACTGCACAAGCAAAGTCGTCATGGAACGACTTGGTATTACGGTCGCGTTCGCGTTTGATCATCACTTCCACCAATTTGGAACTGTTCAAGTAGCGCCGTGAAGATCAAGCGAGGATCGCCGCGCTCACTCTGATTCAAGAATTACCCGTGCGTTCAAAGTAAACTAGAATCGACTGTGCGCCGTCGCTCTGCTCCGCAGCGTCTACACTACTCAGTTGTGAGAGGTCTGCCAAAGGTCTGCCAAATTCACAGGACCGGGTGTTACAAACAGAAACGCCTAGACACAAAAACTCGGGCTTTTGTCGCGGATTCTGGGCTCATTTTTCTTCGTCTGAAACTAACTGAAACGTAAGGAAACGAGATCTATAAGACTGCAAAAGGCGCAGCAGTTTGCTGCGACGATTGAATTCTCGATTGCGCCAAAGTTCGGCTCTATGACAAAGTATTTCTTAAAGTGTTCGCTGCGTTTCCTTTGGTCCCAAAACAACCGCCCCGCTTGAAAGCAAAAAGCACAATCGAGAACGGCACGTGAAACATGTTGCAGGATCGGCAAGTCACCCTAAGCCGGCTTCGTCTCATTCTCCGCGATGCTGCGGTGTTTCTGATTATTTTGCTAGTGACCCTGTTATTGCAATGGGGATCTGGAGCACATTCTGCGGCATTAGGTGCGGAGCCTGACGAAGCCAGCCACTATGTTACCGGTGTAATGATCCGTGATTATATTGCTCGCGGCCTGCCTGGTAATCCGGTCACATTCGCCAAGGATTTCTATATCCATTACCCGCGGGTAGCATTCGGATTATGGCCACCCTTATTTCATCTCTTGTCAGGTGTGGATGCTGGCTTTCGGTACGCCTCGAACGTCAATTTTATTGTTACTTGTTGCATTTACCACTGCCTGGGCGTTCATCTTTTATCGCATTAGCCGGACGGCGCTCGGAACAATCGGCGCAGCAGTATCTGCAGTTCTGCTCGTCTTGCTACCAATCACCCAAAAGAGCACATCAACAGTAATGCTCGAGATACCACTCGCGGTGATGATGCTCCTAGCGATGGCTGCTTACGCACGTTATCTCGAGAGAGAACGGACCGCAGATGCCCTGGTGTTTGGTCTGTGTGCAGCAATGGCATTGCTAGTTAAATACAATGCACTGGCACTCGCGCTCGTTCCGCCCCTATGCGTGATTCTGACGGGTAGACATTACCTTTGGCGGTCCAAAAGCTTCTGGTTGCCGGCCGGTGTTGTTCTCATCATCGCCGGCCCGTGGTATCTGATAATGCGTCATCTTGGCATCTATGCAGCCGATATGGGTACCCGCACTCCGACACTGATGACGACGCTTGCTGTAAATGCAAAAAACCTGGTTGTTGTGGCTGGTCCAGTAGTGTTTGTTCTTGCGGTACTCGGCAGTGTATTAATGCTTTTGAACACTCGCAGACAACTGGAGGACGGCAGCCGCAAGTTGTGCTCGCTATACGTCGTTGCTGCGGCAATGGTCTTGGCACTATTCATTTTTCACGGTGTTATTCACCGTCACTACCTGCGTTATTTCCTGCCCGCCGCACCCGCTTTGATGTTGCTGTCGCGGCCATCACTCGAGTACCTGCACTCCTTTTTCCGTAATCGAACAGCACTTACCGTGGCGGCGTTGTCTCTAGTCGTCGGTCTACACGTGGCTTCTACGTATGGTGTGTTTCTGAAGAGCACCAGTGCGTACGTAAAAGCTGCTGACGCAGTTATCTCTTCTGGTCTGGTACATAATGGGGCGGTTCTTGTTTCTGCCGACGCTGAAGGCGAGGGAATGCTTACAGCGGAACTTGTGATGCGCGACCGCCGGCCTGACCATTATGTTGTGCGGGCCAGCAAGGTGTTGGCAACGCAGAACGCAATGGGCGACCAATACCAGCTGAAATATCACACACCCCAACAAGTAATGATGGTGCTGGATTCAATTCCGGTTGCGATCGTCGTTACGCAACGGTGTCCAAAAGGGAAATGTGGCGAGCACGAGAACTTGCTCAACGAGGCTGCAGCTCTGTATCCGGAACGGTGGCGGCTCTCGTCAGTTATCCCGAGCGAACCAGACTCCCCCATCCTCGTTTACCAGATCATCGGGAACGAGGCTAAGACTGTACAGATGCTTCAGGTTGATATGATGAAAACACTGGGCACGACAATTGACAGCCGATAAATCAGGGCTCTCGGGCTATTGGCTTCATGGAATCCGGACCAGGATCCCATTCCCTACTGAGGGTAGTGACGCAGTTTGAATTAACGCCGAAGGCGTTGGCTGGTTTCAGCCCAGGGGAATAAATCGCAATTTGCAAATCAAACCCTGAAAGGGTTAGGCGGCTGGCGAACCCTTTCAGGGTTCAATCAAATTTTTAATTAGTTAACCCAAGGTTGTCGCAAGCTCCAACCTTGGGCTGAAATTAGCGAACGCCTCCGGCGTTAATTCAGACTGCATCTAGCGTTGATTTAAACTTCATCACTAGCGTTAATTCAAACTGCGTCACTACTCTACAGAGAGATGATGACCTGCAACCGATTTTCTGGTATCATGCTAACCACCTCCCAATTGAAAAATGCCCCATGCCCAGCTCGCTTTCCAACCTAGTTGAGAAATGAGCTTCGCTGAGTATGAAAGATTCATACTCACGGCGACCCGCAGCAACAGCCTTACAGTATACGCAACAGAGTATAAGCCTGATTTCGCGATCTCCGTCTCCCGGGGAGGTCGCCGTTGATGGGCTACGCACGCTGGCGACCGGAACGACTCGCACAAAAACTTCGCCAGATTCGGCGCACTCTCGATCTTTCTCAGTCCGCACTCCATAAGACTCTAGGAGTTGAGAAAGACATTTCTTACACCCGAATCTCAGATTACGAATTAGATAAGCTCGATCCTCCACTGATTGTGCTTGTCGAATATGCGCGCGTGGCACGCGTGCATCTTGAATTAATTGTTGACGATCGTTTGGACCTCCCAATAGAGCTCCCTGGCACGGTTAAGTACGAAGCGTGGAATCAACCTCGTCCTAAACGACCAAGGACGAAGTAGAAACTCCTGGCCACGCACTACGTGCCAAGTAAACCACCCACCAAGCGCCGCTTTTAAGAACTAACGTCTGTCTACTCAGTGTGCACTGCGGCTCACTGAAGCAGCGGACTAAATCATTGCCCAGATTATGAATGATCTTCTACTACGACTGCTTAACGCGCAGAATGAGCAGGAGCGCGAACAACGTCTGGATGAACTGTTCACAGTTCATATTGCATCGATCGTCAGGCAAGTGCTCCGACAACGGCAGTATTACAAACCAAATACAGCATTCATAATGATGGGGATGGGGGATACAGACCATCCTGACCTTGAGGACGTTTGTAACGCCATCAAGGAAATATGTGGATCATTCGGCATCCAAGCCATTCGCGCCGATGAAGTCGAGCACCAAGGGAGAATCCCCGAACTGATCCTGCGGAGTATTGAGGAATCGCAATATCTGATTGCCGATCTAACAGGCGAACGACCGAATGTCTATTATGAGGTTGGTTACGCACAGGCCATTGATAAGAACCCCATTCTCTTCAGAAAACAAGGCACGAAACTTCATTTCGATCTGGCAGTTCATAATGTGCCTGAATACCGGAACATCACCGAACTGAAATCGTTGCTTCGAAAACGATTTGAGGCAATCTTAGGCCGAAATGCCCTCTGAAGTTTCGGATGATCATGGGGTAACCCAACTAAACTGACTTATAGCAGGATTCTGCCGCTCAAATAGGCAGGCCTGTCCGTTGTTGGTTCCTTTAATGTTGGTTATGCTGACCGGCGAGTCGGTTTCTACATCTTCCCCGGAGAAAAATTGAATGACGATCTCGTTCAGGTTTTTTGGCTACACAATTTTCCTGAGCATTAACAAACCAATCACAATCCCCTCCCACAGATTGGAAGCCCTGACTTCGGACACAAAGTAAAGCGAACGTGCGCGGCGCCGGCTACGAAAGCTGCCGGAGTTTCCTGATTCTCCGACAGCTTTCTCTCAATAACTCGCTCTCAATTCATAAAGAGAGTCCGCAGTTACTCCGACGGCGATTGACCCGAAAGCGACGACCTACGCATCCCGGTGAGATTCTGCGCGAGGACATATTGCCTGCGGCAGGGTTGACGCAGGACAAGCTTGCGCGGCTGCTTGGAGTCTCGCGACGAACAATAAGCGAGATTATTCACGAGCGCAGACCGGTTACGACCGATATGGCCCACCGCTTAGCGCGCGCCTTTGGAACCTCACCAGAGATGTGGCTAGGATTACAGCAGGATGTTGACCTCTGGGATACGCACCACGCACGTCATAGAGAATATAAAAAAATCAAACGGCTGCCAGCGTCGAAGATTCTTTAACCGTTAGTTCTTATCAAATGCGGTCCGCATGATCTACTGAACCCATCGCGGCTCATATTGGTCGCGAGGTTCACGGGGAGTGCCAACTCAGTTTTCTTGCAAGACCGCCAGTTGGTGCGTAAGATTTGCCCGCAGTGCTTTCCTTGTGATCAGTCTGAATTTGGTTCTCACATGACTCTACTGCCTCACTGTCGATCCGAAGACCCGACAAGACACTATTGCGGATTGCCAGTTCTCTTTACGACACGCTGCGAGGTCACGGCTCAAATCCCAGCCCACGAATTAAGCGGGCACTTCGCGAGATTCGCGACTCAAGGACATTGTGAAGTGGAGGCGAAATTATGCGCACTTCTAGAGAGAGACTAAAACAACCTCGACCTGAATCATCATTCAGCTTGGCAAGGCCGCATAGTAAGGCTCGAAGTAATCATGCAGGGATTGTGGCGCCCCCTATCGTCGATGAGCTAATACATTCGCCCGGTCAGATGATGGAACCTGCCACGCGTGAGTTTATGGAATCCGGTTTCGGTGTTGACTTCAGTCGGGTGAAGGTTCACACGGGAGAGTGCGCCAGCGCGGCTGCATTAGCAGTCAATGCGCGCGCTTTTACCGTGAATAGCGACATCGTGTTTGGCGCTCGAGAATATGCACCGAGGACAGAATCCGGCCGCTGGCTCCTCTCGCATGAACTAGCGCATGTGGTTCAACGAGCGCCTGACTATTCCACCGTACCGCCCGCGGGCGCTCCGTTGATTTTAGGTAACGCGCATCACCGAGCTGAGGGCGAAGCGGGACGTGCAGCTAATGAAGTAGCGCGAGGTGGTTTTTTCTCAGTCCAAGCCTCTCAAGCCGGTGGGTCGGTGATTCGGCGTGAGCCTCTGCCGTCCTCTTCGGAGCAGTCGCCCAAAGGAGACAAAGCGCGACTAAAAAGGCTGTTCGCCGCCGTGAAGGCGACCGCAGTCGGTCAGAAGTTTATAGGTGATGCGGGTGGTGAACCTAAAGTGGTCTGGGGCGATGCGTTCGGCAGACATGGGAATTTTGACGGAAATAACACGATCACTTTGAACGAAGCGGAGGAGAATCAACTAAACGACTGTCAGTGGCAGCAAGTACTGGCGATGGAACTGGGCAATTTCGCCAACGCGGTCCTACTCAATTCTGTTTACGACGAGGGCGAGAAAGGTAATCTCAGCAAGGACGATTTCGTGAGGTCCATTGAGAAGATAGAGTATGACTCTCGGACTCTCGTCATTGAAGCCTACGAAAGCGGCCAGTTCGGTGCACCGGGCCCCGATTGCCCACCTATCTTCACAGGCGGGCAGATTTCATTCGAAGACTATATTAAGGATCCTAGGGGTGCGACTCATCGGGCCGATTACGAAGCCCAATGGGAGCAGTATTGCGAGAAGTCTTATTTGAAAAAGCATCCCACGAAATGACAACGAAAGGTTTGGAAAACTGCGCTTAACGCGGGCCGATCTCGTAAATAGCCGTGTCGGGATGGTAGAGGCGCCAGTCGAACCAATAGTCTTCTAATACCGAGACATGCTTCAGTTGACGGCCCGCGAGTGGGCCAGCGACGCATTTGCCCTCGAAGTCCCAGGTGCTGCCGGTTTCACTGTCGATCAGTTGAAGGCCTGCGTCTTTTTCCGTTTTCTGAAAGAACTCCAAGCGATGTCCATCGATGATACGTTCGAAGGCGCGAACTGAACGACCGTCATCACCCAACACAACCATGATCGGAACTGAGCCAACAGTATCAATAATCGGACTCTGCTTCTGTAACGCTGACAACGGATACGCGACAGCTTTTCCATTCACCTCGATACCAATCACGAGCGTTCGCGGAGCCAGCCGCTTATCAATGTCTGTACCTTCAACCGTGCGCATTCGCCCAACGCGCGTTTCCCAGTCAGCGGCTTCATAATGATTTGCGGTAGCGATTCTCTCGTCGGGCTTCAACACACGTCCTTGCGGCTTCTCATGTTTCCAGATTACAAACGAAAGCTCATCGTGAAACACTTCTTTGAGCTGCCGGCCTTTCATTGGACCAAGAATCGCTTTGCCGCTGACTTGTTGCCACCAGCTTCCAGTCTCCTCATCGCGCATGATGAAATTCTGGTTATTGATGCCTGCAAGATGAAAGTGCAGCACCCGCCCATCTACTGTCGTCTCCCACACCAGACCGGTGTGACAGAGCGTTCAATAAGTTGCCACGATGGGTACACCGCCGACCGTGTCCGCCGCCAGATGATGATAGGCCATGATCCTGATCGGATATGCGACTGACTCATCACCAACGGTGACCGCCATCACTCGATCTGCATCGCTCACAAAGTTCGCCTCGGCTGACTTTACGTACGCCGGATCTGGCAGCGGATTGAACATCCACTCGAAGTGATTTTGCCGCGCAAGCCATGTCGCTCCGAGTGCCGGCAACACCAGAATCACCATAGCGATTCGACTCCACCAGCGACCCCTGGACCACAACGCGATCATTAACGTCACTATGAGTAACAATGCAGTCGCCGTCAGCCACGGCGACCAACGCCGCATCACATAAGCAACAGCCATGATCCGCGGCGTCTGCGCCTTGAATGGCATGATCTGAAAGACAGGCGTGAGCACTATCGCAACCACCGCAAGCACCAACACGAAGAGGACGAGCCAAACGAGTTTACGCCTGGCATTGGCCCACTGAGAGAATCGAGTGAGAATGGTTGCTCTCATATCTTCTTCTTGCCTGGACCAGCGTAGGGATCGAATTTGTCCGGCGTATCCAATTGTTTGCCAGGACCTTTCTGAAAACTCTGTAAACGTGCAAGCTCTTCTTGCGTCGAAGAAATAAGGCTCGAAAGTTTTTTGAGCTTTTCAACACCTTCTCGCAACTGTACGTACGCTGCCATTACTTCCTTTATCGAAGGATCCCATGGTGGAACAGGCCATAGTCTTCCGTCCGGACCGATGACGAGCAGAGGTCCGTCCGCGAGGTTGCCGATCAACTGATTCCAAAACAGCGGTATCAGCGGATCTCTCAACGTGTAGGGATCGTCGATAAACGTATTGCACCAGGCCGACGCTATGCCGTTCGCCACAACTCGGATCTCAACTGAACCGAGCGGTGCTCCGGGCGGCAATGCCAAATGTGTTACCACAGGCGCGCCGCCTGTCGCTACACCCATACTTGAATGGCCGAAGGTTCGACAATACCACCGCCGGCCTGGCCTGCTGTACCGACTCTTAAGTTGAACTATCGGATAGTTTGTGGCGCTGCCGGCGACGGCTTGCGACATGCCGTTAAATCGAAGGCCAGTGATTTCGTAAACATGATCGCTTCCCATTCTGTTGAACGTACAGTCGTTGATGACTGGTCTCCAGCCGTCGTTTATTGGCAGCTCATCAGGTGTATAGATCGCAAAAACATTGATGTCTCGGCCCCACACGTTTACCAGGACTTGTCCCGTCGGAAGCAGCGTTGGGGAAATGTTTGAGAAATCGAGTCCATGGGCCTCTGAGGAGGTATAAACGAAGCGCGCATTGTCCTGAGGATGGAGTGTCGAGGTCACGGTATCGAATTCGTAGAATACTCGAGCCCAGCGCGTTCCTCGTCGACCAGCGGACACAGCCTCGATATATTGTGCCGAGCAAAGCACTCGACCACTGGGCAACAAGCAATGAATGCTCGGAGTGCTCCAAAGCTGCCACCCTCGTGAATCTGATCGAGGTAGTTCAGGGCCCGGACGAAGTTCCCCCAGAGGACCAAACGTGGCTGGCGGGTGAAAGAACATAAGCCTGTCAGTAACCACAAGTACTCGGCCATCCGGTAACAGCGTGCCGAGTGCGCGCACGTTGCCCGCTCCCGCTTCTTTCCACTCGTTCCGCTCCGGCCAATACATTTGGAAGCCAAGCCGTCCGTCGAGGCCCTCGTAGGTTGCAACTACGGTACCGTTAGCCAAAAGCACGCCACGATTGTGCAAAGCAATTCCCAAAGGGTCGGTCACCGGCGTCCAGGTGTCGCGGCGCGGATCGTAGAGTGCTGCTGCTCCCGTCCCTGCTGATCGGCGAAGCGCAACCAATATCTGCCCATCGCGGAGCACACAGAGCGGTGAACTGATTTGTGTCGTGCTGCCAACTCCAAGCCGGGCGTCAGGAGTGAGTGTTTGCCAAAGGTTGGCTACGGGATCGAATATCTGAGGTCGTGAGAAGCTATTAACGAAAACTCGCCCGTCCGCTAATACCAGAGGATCGCCAAAAGAACCCGCCGTGAGAGCATCCGTGACAATGGTCCACGCACCTCGGCTGTAATCACTATGCTCATCCGGACGAAGTCGCTTCAACTGCAATGTTTCCGTTGAATGACAAAGGACCGATCCATCTGTCAAAAGGACCATGAATATCGATCCATCCTCATCGCTAAGAAAACTCCAGGAACCCATAGTCGTAATACCTCCTTAACGCTGCCTTTTGACAGAATTTTCAGGATTTGCAAGATTTACAAGATAATGCCGAACGAGGTGGCGACATTCTACACTGAATGGGAGACTCTGCTCCCATCGATTAAGAAGTTGCACGAAACCGTCCGTGACGGAGTGGTCGAGGCGTGCGAACGATCGGCAACTGAAACACTCGCGGCCGTGGCGCGGGAGGAGGAGGGCGACACGATCTACGCCGTCGATCGAGTCAGCGAAGAGTTGCTTGTCGACTTCTTTGAGCGAGAGAGCGCCGCGCTGGCACCGCTTGTTTTGATTGCGGAAGGTCTGCCGCAGGGAAAGATTGTGTTGCCGCGCAGCGCTTCGGAAAGCGATGCAGCCCTGCGCGTCATCGTCGATCCAATCGACGGCACACGCGGGCTCATGTATCAGAAACGCAGTGCCTGGATCCTGACCGGCGTGGCGCGTAATCACGGCGAGGAGACGAACCTTTCGGATATCGAGCTGGCAGTTCAAACTGAGATACCACTCGTGAAGCAACACTTGTCTGATTGTCTGTGGGCCATCCGCGGCCGGAGCGCGCACGCCGAACGATACAATCGTCTGACAGGCGAGCGGACGAGTTTCACTTTGCAACCTTCTCGCAAGCCGACGATCGCACACGGCTATGCCGGCGTAGCGCGGTTCTTTCCTGGAGCACGTGAAGAGCTGGCAGCGATCGACGAGGAGATCGTGCTTGGAGCGCTAGGACCAATCCAACCGGGTAAGGCACACTGTTTTGAAGATCAATACGCGTCTACCGGTGGTCAACTTTACGAGTTGATGACCGGCCACGATCGTTTTATCGCGGACCTGCGTCCGTTAATGGAAAAGAAGTTGCGCGAGCGCGGACTTCTGCTGGGCATCTGTTGCCATCCTTACGATATTTGTACGGAATTGATCGCACGCGAAGCGGGAGTATTGGTGACTGACGTTCTAGGCGGCGCGTTACGCGCGAAGCTGGCAGTCGAACCTGATGTTGCGTGGGCAGGTTATGCAAACGCGCAAGTGCGCGAACAAATTGAACCGTTGTTACGCAACGCGCTATTTAGGCGTGACATGTTGAACGAACGCGATGTCTGAAGCCACAGAGAGGCACATAACGAAGTGAAATCAACGTGGGTGGTTCATAAATTTGGCGGGACGAGTGTGGCCGACGCGGAGCGCTACCGAGCCGCCGGCGAGATCGTGCTTGCGTCACCAGCGGACGAGCGCGTGGCAGTCGTGGTTTCCGCGATGAGTGGAGTTACTAACGAGCTCATCCGTTCAGTAGAGCTCGCCGGACAGCATGACATCTCCTATCTCGCCAAACTTCAGAACCTGAAGACCCGGCATCTCGACACTATCGATCAACTGCGGCTTGCTGGTGCACAAGCCGGCTCGCTCCGCGAAGCGATCGTTTCTGACTTCAGTGCGGTTGAAGAAGTATTGAGAGGGGTCTGGATCACCAGACTCGCTTCTGAACGCATCATCGAATTCGTCGCAGGTCATGGAGAGATCTGGTCGGCGCAACTTCTGCACGGCTATCTCGCGGCTGCTGGCTACTCATCTACGTGGCTTGACGCACGTCAGGTGCTTGTAGTCGAGCCGAACAGCAACAAAGTCGTCATCGATTGGCAGCTTTCGCAGGAAAAGTTGAAAACGTGGCAGTTAGACCACGCGAACGCGAAGTTTCTGATCGTCACTGGCTACATAGCCGCTACGCACGATGGAGTCGCTACCACGTTGAAGCGAAACGGCAGTGACTTTTCAGCCTCAATCTTCGCTGCCTTACTCGGAGCCGACTCCGTAACAATCTGGACCGACGTTGATGGTGTCTACAGCGCCGATCCTCGTCGCGTTCCGGATGCGCTCATCATACCGGAGCTTTCTTACCAGGAAGCGGCGGAACTTGCCTACTTCGGCGCAAGCGTGATCCATCCAAACACCATGTCGCCCGCGATCGAGAACGGAGTCACGATCTGGATCAGGAACAGTTTCAACCCTGAGGCTCGAGGCACCAGAATCTCAGCCTCGTCACCGTCGGACATTCCAATAAAAGGGTTCGCTGCGGTCGAAGACATGGCCCTTATCAACCTGGAGGGGACCGGCATGATCGGCATCCCCGGCGTGGCGCAGAAACTCTTCGGCGCGTTGCGCTCGGTCGATGTCTCAGTCGTCATGATCTCACAGGCGAGCTCTGAACATTCGATCTGCTTCGCCGTCCCGCGTGCACAAGCAAGTCTCGCAAAGAGCACTGTTGAGGAGACTTTTTTGCCAGAAATACAGCGCGGCGAGATTCAGACGATCGACCTCAGAGACAGTTGCTGTATTGTCGCGATGGTAGGCGATGGAATGATCGAAAGACTCGGCATGTCAGGCAAGTTTTTCAGCGCACTTGGCAAGGCAGGCGTCAACGTCAGGGCGATCGCGCAAGGATCGTCTGAACGAAATATTTCCGCGGTCATCGAACAGCACGAAGCGACAAAAGCTTTGCGCGCGCTGCACTCCGCGTTTTATCTATCGAGCCAAACGCTTTCCATCGGAGTGATCGGCACCGGACTGATCGGCGGTACCTTTCTCAACCAACTCACTGCGCGCGTTCAAGAGCTGCGCACTGAGCGTGGGATCGATTTGCGAGTGCGCGGCATTATGAACACGCGCAAGATGATTCTTCACGACCGTCAATTATCTCTCGACGGTTGGCGTGATGGGTTGAGTGCGAGCTCTGTCGAAACGAACATTGAGGCTTTTGTCAATCACGTCCACGCCGCTCATTTACCACACGCCGTGCTTATCGATGCAACCGCGAGCGATGAATTGCCTGCGTATTACGAACGCTGGCTCTCGAGAGGAATCAATATCATCACACCAAACAAGAAGAGCAACGCCGGACCTTTGAACTCGTACCGCAGTCTCCGCCAAGCGGCCCGCAAACATCAGACGTATTTTCTTTACGAAACAAACGTCGGCGCTGGTCTGCCGATCATCCAAACGCTTCGCGGTCTGATCGAGACAGGAGATCAGATAATCAAGATCGAAGGCGTGCTCTCCGGCACTCTCTCTTATATCTTCAACTCATTCGATGGCGCACGCCCTTTCTCTGAGATCGTACGTGAGGCACATGCCCTCGGTCTCACAGAACCCGATCCGCGTGAGGACCTTTGCGGTATCGATGTCGCTCGCAAGCTGATTATTCTCGCGCGCGAGATGGGCCGCGAGGTTGAGATGGAAACAGTTCAGGTCGAAAGCATGGTCCCGGAGGATCTACGCTCGGCTACAGTGGAGGAATATCTCACAAGCATCAGCAGACATGACCACAAGATCGCCGAACGTTTGGATTCGGCTCGCGCCCGAGGTCAGGTCCTGCGGTATGTTGGCGTCATCAATCGCGACGGCGAAATGTCGGCTGGGCTCCGCACTTATCCACGCGATCACGCATTCGCAAATCTCACTGGCAGCGACAACATCGTGAGTTTTCAGACCGTCCGCTACAACACCCAGCCAATGATCGTAAGAGGACCAGGAGCTGGCCCGGAAGTAACAGCGGCCGGTGTTTTCGCCGACCTGCTTCGACTCGCATCCTTCCTCGGCGCGCCACTCTGAAATTGACTAGCGTTGTGACAGTCCTCTTCGTGTAACAGCGCCTTACCAAACATACCAATACATAGTTAACCTGCGATCGATCGGTGAGACGAACATCGCGGAGGAATATCTATGTTAAAGACAATCTTGCTCGGGATGATTATGGTAGGGTGTGCATCAATTGCCTTTGCGCAATCCGATGATTACAAAAAGTTCGAATTCTTCGCCGGCTACTCACACAACTGGATCGAGACCGGCATAGCCGACGATCCTGAACTGGGCAGTATCATCCGTGAGAGTCAAAGCTTTAATGGATTCAACACTTCAATAACGGGTAATGTCTCGCGGTACCTTGGCTTGAAGTTCGATTTTTCAGGACACTTCAAGAGCCGCACCGTTCCGGTGAGCACAGTCGCCACTGTAAACGTCGATTCACAGCTCTATAATTTTCTGGGAGGGATTCAGATCAAGGACAACTCTTCCGAAACGCCATTCAAGCCGTTCGCTCATGCGCTCGTTGGCGCCGCACGTGTGCGCAATCGCTTGAACTTCGCCAACGACGTTTGTGTCTTAGTGTTCCCGAGCCCATGTCCGGAGTTCGCCGATACAGAAACGGGTTTTGCCGGCGCATTTGGCGGTGGATTCGACATTCGTGCCGGCAATAGGGTTGATATTCGAGTCATTCAGGTCGACTATAATCCGACCAGATTGTTCGACCGCACGCAGCACAATATCAGGGTCGGCGTGGGAATAGTTTTTCACTAACGCCGAAGGCGTTAGGTGTGCGACTGGGAACCCTTTCAGGGTTCCAAAATATTTAGAAATTAGTACCCAGGGTTCTCGCTGGGCTCGAACCCTGGGCTGAAATTAGCCAACGCCTTCGGCGTTAACCGACACTTCACACGACGGCGTTGCGTGCGATGACTTCGCGGTAGAAGTCGGCGCTCAGCTTTGGTGTGCGCTTCTGCGTCGCGTAGTCGACGTAGTGAAGGCCGAAACGGTTGGTGTAACCGTCGGCCCACTCGAAGTTATCCATCAAACTCCACAGAAAATATCCACGCACGGGGATGCTTTCAGCAGTAGCGCGGCGCAATTGCGTCAGGTAGCTGCGCAGGTACGTCACACGATCTGTGTCGTAAACACGTCCATCGTCGGCGGGCTCATCGGCTGACGAGCAACCATTCTCGGTGATGTAAATATCCTTGACACCCCAAAGCTTCGCGAGGTGTCGCGGTCCCCAGTACAAAGCTTGCGGCGCGACAAACAGCCAAAACGAAGGCGCGTGTGGAAACGATTTCGGACGCGGCACATACGCATATCGGACCGGCGAAGATTCGTCGGCGCGGACAAAATCCGCTGTGTAAACATTGATGCCGACGAAATCGAGCGGCGAGGAGATCGTCTTGAGATCCTCAGCCGTAAACTTCGGCGCGTCGGCACCAGCCTGTTTGAGATACCAGTCGGTGTACTTCCCTTCCATGATCACCGTCAGATACTGCGCGTTCATCTCGCGCATTGCGCTCTCGGCCGCCGCAATGTGCGCTGGCGTTTCGATCACAGGTGCTGGAATGGTGACGTTTTCGGCGAGCCCGACCTTCGTTCCCGGTCTCGCCGCAGCGCGGATCGCCTGCACCGCGAGGCCGTGGCCCAACACAGCGTGATGACGCGTTTGATTCAGACGCAGCCCAGTCAGTTTTAAACCTGGCGCGTGAACGCCCCAGCGGTAGCCCACTTCGAGGAATGCACCGAACTCGTTGATCGTGAAGATGTGTTTGATGCGATCCGTCAAACGCGAAGCCACATAGCCGGCGTAGTCTGCAAAAGCTTTCGAAGTCTCGCGGCCTTCCCAACCACCGAAGCGCTCCTGCAGCGACTCCGGAAGATCCCAATGGTAAAGCGTTGCGTAAGGCTGAATGCCGTTTGCGAGCAACTCGTCAACCAGTCGATTGTAGAAGTCGAGACCTTTCGGATTCGGTGGACCATCGCCGTTGGGAAATACCCGCGGCCAGGCGATCGAGAACCGATACGCCTTAACTCCGAGCACCTTCATCAACTGCACGTCGGCTTTGTAGAGGTGGTAATGATCGTTCGCAACGTCGCCGGTCGCGTTGTTAACAACCTTGCCCGGCGTGTGCGAGAAAGTGTCCCAAATGGATGGCCCACGACCATCTTCTTTGACCGCACCCTCAACTTGATACGAGGCGGTTGCAGTCCCCCAGATGAATCCGGGTGGGAACGCGCGCAACGCATCACCTTGCGGCAAAGCTTTTGACCCAAGCGCCGGCAGATCGACAGTAGAACCAAATGCAGCCGCGCCAGCGATTTGTCCGAACGTGCGTCTCGAGACTTTTTTGCTCAACGGTCCTCCTCTTTGTATTTCTTGTGCCTCTTTGTGGCTAAATTCAGGCGAGCGGCAGCCGAACTTGAAAACAGGTATCACCCGGTTTTGATTCAAAGCGGATGTTGCCTCGATGTTTTCGCACGATGCGCGCGACGGTATCTAGCCCGAGCCCAGTTCCCTCTCCCACAGGCTTGGTCGTAAAGAATGGCTCAAAGATGCGCGACTTGACCGATTCGGGTATGCCCGCACCGTTATCCCGTATCTCGACAAGGATGTCCGTCGGTTCTCTTTTTGTGCGTAGCTTCAGTCTGCCTCCCTCGCTCATGGCATCGACTGCGTTAACGATCAGATTGGTCCAAACCTGGTTGAGCTCGCTGCCGTAAGCCTTGATTCGCGGCAAGTTCTCACCGTAGTCACGCGTGAGCTCGATGTTCTTCTTTCGCAACTTATATTTCAGGATGAGCAACGTGTTTTCTAGTGCTTTATGTACGTCAACGTCCTGCGACGATGCCTGGTCCATGTAGCTATATTCTTTAATTGCTGCGACGAGCTCGGAAATGCGGGCCGTGCTCGTTTTGATTTCACTCGCTAGTTTCGCTGCCGCAAGCTGTGCGTTGATGCGCGCCAGAACATCAGTGAGCGCCTCTGTCTCGATCTGTTCTGAGATTCGCTCGAGATTAGCCGCATCAATCCCGGCCTCGACCAGGTTGCCTGAGAACTTCCATGCATCGTCAACGCCATGCTCGTCGAGCCAGGTTGCCACCAACTCTTCTCTGTCACTCTGTTCCAACGAATTTAGCTGCGCGGCCGACGCGGTGTGTTCGATTGCAGCACTCTCGAAGGTATTGATTGCGGCCTCCTGCTCTGCGGTCAGGTTGTGCTGACAGAGTCTCAAATCAGCCGCACGCAACTCCGCCAACGTGGCAATCAGATCGTTTGCGGCACGCATTGCTCCTGCTGCCGGATTGTTGAGTTCGTGAGCGAGTCCGGCCGACAGCTTGCCCAAGGCCATTAACTTGTCTTGTTGCTGATCCGCCGTAGTCGTTTCACGTACGCGATCACTCATTATCCCAACCAGACGCTGGACCAGCAGCGGCATTCGCTGCATCATCTCCGGAAACAAACGAGCCGGAAACTGGAGCACACGAACGTCTGTTGCCGCGCGTCCAGTAACAGTGAACGCAGTCATGCGCGAGAACGGTAACATTCCGGTTACTTCACTGGCCGCATCACCTGCCCGCGCGATGTAGACGTAATCGTGATCCGCGTCGTCCCAGTAAGCATGCATCTCTCCTTCGAGAAACACTGCCATCGTGTCGGGTGGATCGCCTTTGTGAAACAATACTCCGCCGGCAGCGACTCTCTTGTCTTCAACGTTGTCAGCGAACCACTTCAACTGGTCGTCGGGCAGATCCGCAAACACACGGACGCGACGCAATGCCTCAACGACATCCGCTGGTGAACTACTCGTCGCGACTAACGACTCAATACCACCTGATACCGCAACCGGCACGCCGACGCCTTCTACCTTTTCGTCCGTCATCTGTCACACGACCTTGCTGAGATATTGGTGCACAAATGAGATCGCGACGGAGCCCTCGCCGACGCCCGACGCAACCCTTTTCACAGAACCATGACGTACGTCACCCACGACAAAGATGCCAGGCACACTCGTTTCCAAAAGAGCCGGATCGCGATCGAGCTTCCATCCGTTCGGCCGCTTTCCGTCGCGGATTAAATTTGAGCCGGAGTAGATGAACCCGCGTTCATCGCGTTCCACGATGCCGGCGAGCCACTCTGTGTTTGGTTCCGCGCCGATCATGATAAAGAGTGAATTCGCGGGCACTTTGTTCACCTCACCGGTTGTAGCACAGAGGACGGAGATGGCTTCCAGATGATCTTCGCCATGAGCCTCCACGACTGAGGAGTTGAATTCAATTTGAACGTTTGAGGTGGCCTTGAGCTGGTTTATGAGGTATTGCGACATCGACGTCGCAAGCGACGAACCACGCACCAGCATCACCACGCGTCTCGCGTATTTAGAAAAGTACATCGCAGCCTGGCCCGCGCTATTCGCTCCACCCACGACGTACACATCTTCATCTCTGGTAGACATTGCTTCAGTTATTGCCGCGCCGTAGTAGATACCTGCACCGGTTAGTCGCTCGACTCCAGGCGCTTCCAGCTTGCGCCACTGAACTCCGGTCGCAACCAACAAAGCGTGGCAACTGAGTTCGGCGCCGTCTGCCAACGTTAGAAAGCGATATGGACCATCCACTCGTACGGCTGTAGCTTCAGCAGAAAGGATCTCAACCCCGAATCGTCTCGCCTGAACCACAGCTCGTCGCGCCAGGTCAGCGCCGGTGAGTCCGCTGGGAAAGCCAAGATAGTTTTCGATACGACTCGACATACCAGCCTGGCCACCCGGTGCTTCGCGCTCGATCATTACTGTTCGCAAACCTTCGCTGGCGCCATAGACAGCCGCTGCGAGTCCGGCCGGACCACCACCCACGATCGCGAGATCGTAGAACGCTTCCGTTGCCCTGGTTTTGAGTCCTGCATGTTCGGCGAGTTGTACCGACGTCGGTTGTCGGAGACGCAAACCATTGGGGAAAATCACCATCGGCAAGTTTCGTATTTCTTCCTCTTCGAGCAAATCCACGAGACCACGCACTTCCGGGTCTGCCGCCGTAGTCTCGATGTCCAGCCATTGATATGGAACGTGGTTGCGGGCCAGGAAATCTTTGATGTTATGCGAGGTAGGAGACCAACGATTACCAAGCACTCTGATTCCTTCAAACGGAGGTGGAAAAGCGGCCTGCCAATCCTCGAGAAGCTCGTCCAGTATCGGATAGAGATTCTCTTCAGGTGGATCCCACGGCTTTAAAAGATAGTGATCCACGCCGGCTTCGTTGATGGCAGCAATCGCTGCATCCGTGTCGGCGTAAGCTGTCAAGAGCACTCGCTTCGCATCTGGAAACAAGGTGATGGCTTGCGCCAGAAAGTCGATGCCTGAGATTCCCGGCATCCGCTGATCGATAAGAAAGAGGGCTATGGTGTTGTTCCTGACTTTCAGTTCGCGAACAATGTCCATTGCCTCTTGTGCTGACTCGGCCCGCAGCACGCGCCAGTCGCTTGCATATTTCTTTCGCAGATCGCGCTCGATTGCGCGTAATACTTCACGATCGTCATCAACCGTGAGCAATACCGGTTTAGCCATACTCTATTGACCTAATCGCAATGTTAGAAAGACAATCATTCTGCCGTTCTTCTGATGAGAATTCAAGACGCTTACACACGTTGGTCTACAACCTACGACTCAGATCGTAATCTGACCCGCGATCTCGACGAGATGGCGACTCGTCATGCGCTTCTGAGTGGGAGTTATGAGGGTGTCATGGAAATGGGATGTGGAACCGGCAAGAACACTGCTCTCTTGTCTCGAATCAGCCGGAAAATCCTGGCGGTTGATTTTTCATCTGGGATGTTGAAGCAGGCGAAAGAGAAGATCGACCATGAGAACGTTCTGTTTGTCGTCGCCGATCTGACAAAACCGTGGCCCTGCAAGAGTCAAGCTTTCGATCTGATTGTTTGTAACCTTGTGCTCGAACACATCGAGGATCTCACGGCAGTTTTCGCTCAAGCATCTTTAGCACTGGCCAACGGTGGTCTGTTTTTTATTAGCGAGCTGCATCCGTTCCGGCAGTACCAGGGGACACAAGCTGTTTTTCAAAACGATCGGGAGACTGTCCGAATCCGGGCCTTTGTGCATCATCTCTCCGCCTTCACTGATTCCGCTGAGCAGAGTGGCTTCGTACTGCGGAGGATGAAGGAGTGGTGGCATGAGGAGGATCAAAACAAGCTTCCGAGGCTGGTGTCATTCATGTTTGAGAAGCCGCGCTAAAATTGGCTTTCGCCTGGGGCGGCATGGATTACTCGATGAGTGAAGCTTCTTGTGCTTTGATGTGGCCCAAAGAAATCACCTGACCTCACAAGAATCGCCGGGTGGGCCAACCGCAAAAACTCCGCTTTTAGCCTGCGGAGCAGGCGCAAGCATAAAGCCTGGGGTGGAGCAAGGCTTTGCAAGCGAAACCCCAGGAACTAAAAGCAATGGAATTTCGAGCCCATGAAATGGGCGGCAGTCCGCGCGCTGTAAATTTGGTTGGCATTTTCGCTGCATTGTTCTGTCGCCCGCATTCGCGGGCTTGAAACTCTGTCGTGCTTAATTACCTGGGGTTTCGCTCGCAAAGCCTCGCTCCACCCCAGGCTTTATGCTTGCGCCTGCTGCGCGGGCTAAAGCAGACCTTTCGTGCTCCGCAGGCTAAAACGGACTTTCCGTGCAACGTGGTACCGCCCGCGGTAGCGGGTAGGTACCTTCAATCATGCACCCGTCCGCTACCGCAGACGGTACTGACGATTGATATAAAGCAGCGACTACTCAGCGAGCGTTCAGCACAATTGAAGCCGGCGCCAGATTGCCTGAGGTCGCTCTCAAGACGATTCGTCCGGGTTTCTGTTTTGCCTGGACGATCGCCAGCGCCATCCCGTGAAACGCCTTGCGCTGATTTCCTTTGAACGACTCGTGACTGATCTGATGGCCGTTGTCGACACCGATAATTGAGCCCTCGCCGGTTAATTCAAACTTTATGAGGTTATCAGCCGCCGGCACAAGCGTTCCATTTCGATCTACTACTCTTACAGTGACGAATGAAAGATCCATGCCGTCAGCTTTGATCGCTTGACGATCCGGAACCAGAACGATTCGCGCCGGTTCTTCCGCGGTCCGCACTTCCTTCGTGAGCACGACTCGACCATTCTTTCGCGACACGGCCTTTAACACGCCGGGCTCAAACGGGAGTCGCCAGAAGACGTGCATGTCGTCGCCCTGTTTCCGTTTTGTACCCTGCGAGCGTCCATTCAAAAATAACTCAACTTCATCGGCGTTGTTGAAGTACGCCACGACGTCCACTTTCTCGCCTGGTTTCCAGTTCCAATGGGGAAACACGTGCAATACTGGTTTGTTGGTCCATTCGCTTTGGTAAAAATAGAAAGCGTCCTTGGGAAAACCTGCGAGATCGATAATGCCAAAATACGAAGTGACTGCGGGCCATGGGAACGGCGTCGGTTCGCCGATGTAGTCCCAGCCGGTCCAGATGAACATGCCAGAGAAGAAATCGTTGTTCTTAACGAGTTTCCACGTCTCCTCGTGCCCCGAACCCCATCGCGTGGCGGAATTGTCGTAGGCAGAACACTCGTAAACGGGGCTGAGCTTGAGAACGTCTTCCAGCTTCCTTGGCCATCGCAGAATCTCGTCTGACGGCATCATGTAACTGCCACGAGTGTGAAGGGAGGAATTTGTTTCGGTGCCGATGATCGGACGTCCCGGAAACATCTCAGCAAATTGTGGAGTCTTAGTGTGGGAGTAGTTCAGGCCGACGAGATCGAGGCCGCCTTCGGTGATCAGCTTGTTCTCTCGGCTGACAAAATTGCACGCTGAAGTGATCGGACGCGTTTTGTCGAGATTGCGTACGATCGCGACTAACTCGCGACTGATTGTGCCGGCTTCAGGATTTCCTTTCCATTGTTCCTCGACTTCGTTGCCGATACTCCAGATGAAGATGCTCGGATGATTTCGATCGCGCAGCACCATGTCTTCGAGATCGCGCTTGTGCCACTGATCCCAGTCGAGGTGGTAATCGTATTTCGTCTTCTCTGCCTTCCAGATGTCGAACGCTTCATCCATGACGATGAAACCCAATTGGTCAGCCAGATCGAGCAGTTCAGGAGCCGGCGGATTGTGTGACGTGCGGAGACCGTTGACGCCCATCTCCTTCAACATTTGCAACTGCCGTTCGATGGCTCGTGTGTTGACCGCTGAGCCGAGTGAACCGAGATCGTGATGATTGCACGTGCCGCGAATCTTGATGGGCTTGCCGTTGAGGATGAAACCCTTTGCGATGTCAAAGCGAAACGTGCGAATGCCCAGCGGAGTCTCGTATCGATCGACGATTCTTCCGCTCTGTTCCAACTGGGAGATAATCTTGTAAACGTAGGGACGCTCGTCTGACCAAAGTACCGGTGCCGAGACCTTTAAGGTCTGGCTTATCTCCGCATGCGAGCCGCTCGTTGCGACTCCTTTCTCGCTACCGCGGGCGACTTCCCTTCCTCTAGCATCCTGAATGATCGTGGTGAGGTCTACCGCAGCCGCACTCTTCGAATCATTGTTCACCTTCGTTTTGATTACCGCCGTCGCTGACTGTTCGCTGACTTCCGGCGTCGTAACATACGTGCCCCAGTGTTCGACGTGAACCGGATTGAGTTCGGTTAACCAAACGTTCCGATAGATACCGGAGCCTGAATACCAGCGTGAATTGGGTTGTTGTGAATTGTCGACTTTGACTGCGATGACGTTCGTCTTTGGTCCATAGTTCAGGTATGGCGTCAGCTCATATTCGAAGGTGCTATACCCGTACGGACGTTTGCCAAGGTAATGACCGTTGATCCAAACCTCACTATTGCGATACACGCCATCAAACTCAATAAAGATCAACTTCCCGTTCGCGCTCGCGGGAATGGAAAACGTTTTGCGATACCAGCCGAGACCACCTGGCAACGCTCCACCCTGAAAGCCCGCCGGATTCTGCTCGCTGAATTCGCCTTCGATACTCCAGTCATGCGGAAGATCCAGTTGCCGCCACTGCGAATCGTTGAATCCGACGTCTTGTGCGTTCGCGGCGTCGCCAAGTCGAAAGCGCCAATTCTGGTTGAACGAAACTCTTTTGTCAGGGCGAGGATTGGCGAAGCAAACTGACGCTGCCACAAAGAGGCACAAAAATGGTAGTGTTAGGAAACATTGGTGTCGCTTCAGCATGCGCATCTTTTATCAGGCGCTAATTCAGAAATCAAAATAATTCTTGGAGGAGTTCAGTCTTGAGCACAAAGCTCCATCGATGGGTCGGGACGATCTTGCTCGTCCTTCCCCTCGTCACAGCGAGCGCTCAGTCAACTCGCTTCGCAGCGAAAACCGGCAAAACAGTCATGCCCATTGATACCGGATGGCAGTTCCGCGAGGTCGGAAAAGCAGACTGGCACGACGCCAAAGTGCCCGGCTGCGTTCATACCGATCTGCTTGCAAACAAACTGATCGAAGATCCGTTTTATCGCGACAACGAGAAGAAGCAGCAATGGATCGGCAAGACGGATTGGGAGTACAGGACAAGTTTCAAGGTCACCGCGCAGACGCTCGAGCGTGAGAACGTGGAGCTCGTATTCGACGGCCTCGACACCTACGCTCGAGTTTATCTAAACGAGCAACTGGTGCTGAATGCAGACAACATGTTTCGCACGTGGCGAGTCGACGCGAAGCCGGCGCTGAAGGTGGGCGACAACACCTTGCGCATCGTATTTCGCTCGCCGATTAACGAAATACTGGGCCTGATAGCCAAGGCAAAATACGAGCTCCCTGCACCAAACGATCAAGGTGAAAAGACCTCGCCGTACACGCGGAAGGCTCCTTACCATTACGGCTGGGACTGGGGGCCGCGCTTTGTAACCAGCGGCATTTGGCGCCCGGTTTCTCTCGAGGCGTGGGACCACGCGCGCGTGAGTGATCTCCAGATCGTCATAAAGAAAATCTCGCCGCAGATTGCGGAGCTCACTGCAAATGTCGAAGTCGAAGCAAGCACAGCGGGCGCGGCGACGATTGTGCTGGAAAATGTGACTGATAAGGTTCTCGCCGGCAAACAACAGATCAACCTTAACCAAGGAACCAATCGAGTTTCATTCAACTTCACGGTCCGGCGACCTTCGTTGTGGTGGCCCAACGGACTCGGCGCGCAGCCGCTTTATAGCTTCCGCGCGCGCAGTGTTGTAAACGGGCGCGTGACAGACGAGAAATCAACGCGAACCGGACTGCGAACGTTGGAACTAAGGCAGCAACGTGATGAAGCAGGGCAAAGCTTCATGTTCGTGATCAACGGCATTCCCGTCTTCGCAAAAGGCGGCAATTGGATTCCGGCGGATAGTTTTCCTTCACGCATCACCAAAGAGAAATATCGCTTCCTCATCAAATCAGTCCGCGACAGCAACATGAATATGCTACGCGTCTGGGGCGGCGGCATTTACGAAGCTGACGAGTTTTACGAGCTGTGTGACGAGATGGGAATCATGGTCTGGCAGGACTTCATGTTCGCTTGCAGCATGTATCCGGCCAATCAGGAGTTTCTCGACAACGTGCGCGCCGAGGCGATCGACAATGTGAAGCGACTGCGAAACCATCCGAGTATCGTTCTCTGGGCCGGCAACAACGAAATCGAAACTGCCTGGATGAACTGGGGCTGGCGTCAAAGTTTACCTGCCTCACTCTGGGATGATTACAAGAAGATCTTCCTGGGCGTGTTGCCGGAGGTTTGTGCGGCGTTCGATCCGTCGCGGGCTTATTGGCCCAGCTCGCCGCATGGCGGACTCGACGACGATCCCGATTCGCTTCGCAGCGGCGACGTGCACTTCTGGAGAGTTTGGCATGCGGCCGAGCCCTTCACCGATTACGAGAAACAGACGCCGCGCTTCATGAGCGAATACGGATTCCAATCGTTCCCCAACATCGAGACAGTTAAAGCTTACACGCTGCCTTCTGACAGAGACATCGAGTCGCCGATCATGCTCGCGCATCAGCGACATCCTCGCGGCAATCAGTTGGTCCGCGAGTACATGCTGCGCGACTACCCGACGCCAAAGGATTTCGAATCGTTTCTCTACGTGAGTCAGGTGTTGCAAGCGGAAGGAATTCGGATCGGCGCGGAGCACTTGCGACGGATCATGCCGCACAACATGGGCTCGCTTTACTGGCAGATCGACGATTGCTGGCCCGTCGCGTCATGGTCCAGCATCGATTATTTCGGACGGTGGAAAGCGTTGCAGTACTACGCGCGCCGTTTTTACAACGGCCTGCTCATCAGTCCGAGCGTGCAAAAAGAGTATCTGAAGCTGTACGTCGTGTCCGATCGAACGAAAGCAATTCCGGCGCAGATCAGAGTGACGCTGATGAACTTCGATGGAAAGGTGCTCAAGAATTTCACTCGTGACGTTAGTGTCAAGCCGTTAACGAGCGAATCGTATTTCGATATCAAAGTAACCGAACTGCTCGAAGGCACGGACAAGAAGAACGTGGTCGTCTACTGTGAACTCGTCGCGGATGGGGAAGTGGTCTCGAACCACGATTACTTTTTCGCGCCGTTCAAAGAGCTCTCGTTCGCGAAGCCAACGATCACTTCCGAAGTGACGCCAATACGCGGTGGCTTCAGCGTGACGCTCTCGACTGACAAATTCGCGAAGGCCGTCTACCTTTCGGTCGCGGAGCACGACGGCTTCTTTTCCGACAACTACTTCAACCTCGTGCCCGGAAAAGCGATTATGGTGGATTTTCACACGCGTGTACCGCTCACACTGCAACAGTTCCGCGAACGATTGCAGATTCGATCTCTGGTTGACGCGTTCTGAGCTATCCACAGATTACGCAGATTATCTGTGTAATCTGTGGATGGTTTTAGATCTTGGCAGGTTGCGGGTTTCTGCCTTAAGATACGCATCTTCATCATGTCTATCACGACTTCGAAACTTAACGCCGAGGGGCACAAACGCGCGCTTCAGCTTTTCATGATCGTCGTTCTGGCTCACTGGGCTGAACACCTCGCTCAGGCCGTTCAAATCTATGTGCTCGGCTGGCCGCGTCCGCAGGCGGGAGGCATGCTGGGTTTGTGGTTTCCGTGGCTGGTCAGCTCTGAAGTACTTCACTACGCCTATGCGCTGATCATGCTTGTCGGAATCTGGATGTTGCGCAAGGGATTCACAGGACTGTCGCGAAAGTGGTGGACGGTCGCGCTGGTAATTCAGTTTTGGCATCACATCGAACACTTCTTACTGCAAGCGCAGGCACTCGCTCACCACAACCTGCTCGGCTCGCCGGTGCCGGTGAGCTTCCTGCAAATGGCTTTTCCGAAATCGAGAGTTGAGATCCACCTCTTTTACAACGCCATCGTTTTCATACCGATGATGATCGCGATGTACTACCATATGTTCCCGCCCAGTGAAGAGCCGGCGGCAGCGTGCACCTGCGCGTTGCATCGCGAACCTATTACTTCAATGGCCGCGTGATTAGCCGCAAAGAGGCACAAAAAATACAAAAAAGCGCACTTGTGCTTTTTCTGCTTCTTTGTGGCGTACTTGCTTGTCACAGGTCTACGCCGACACCCTCTATCACTTTCAAGTACAACGTCACGCCGCAACCTGCGAGAGTCGGTGAAGCAACCATCGATGTTGAGATAAGAGATAAAGCTAACCAGCCGGTGAGTGGTGCTCACGTTGAGCTGGAGGGTAACATGTCTCATCCAGGTATGAGCCCGGTTAGTGGCGTGGCACGAGAAATCGAATCCGGAAATTACCGCGGCACGTTGCAGCTCACAATGGCAGGAGATTGGATCGTTCTTGTGAACGTGACACTCTCCGACGGAGAACGACTACAGTACAGGTTCGAACTCAACGGAGTCAGGTCGAATTAGCGTTGAGCACTGAAGAGAACACCTTCGACTTATTGCGAGTTCCGCTCATCGGTCGCGTGTTGAAATGGCGACATGCGCGAACGTTCTTTCAGGTGCCGCTACTGTTGCTCGGCGTGTTGATGATCCTGCATGGTTTTCTTGGACCGTCCCTGGCACCCAAGAACCTGGCCACGACGTTGACGTGGGTGCATTTTCGTGGGGCACTGGTGCTGGTGCTGTTGGTCGCTGGTAACTTCTTCTGTTTTGCGTGTCCCTTCGTCTTAGTGCGCGATGTCACGCGCAGGTTCTTTCGGCCAGTTCGCAATTTTCCACGCTACTTGCGCAACAAATGGCTGTCGGCGGCTCTGCTGGTTGCGGGCCTTTTCGTGTATGAGCTCTTTGACTTGTGGTCGTCGCCGTGGTGGACCGCGGCGCTGATCAGTTCTTACTTCTTAGCGGCGTTGATTGTTGATGGATTCTTCAAACATGCGTCGTTCTGCAAGTTCGTGTGTCCGATCGGGCAGTTCAACTTTGTCGCATCGACGCTCTCGCCGCTCGAAGTGAAAGTCCGCGATCAGGCGATCTGCACTGATTGCCGAACGAAAGACTGTATCAGAGGTCGCCGCGATCCCATTTCGCCGTTGGTGACGATCCAGCGTGGTTGCGAGTTGGCGCTGTTTCAACCGCGCAAGACTGGAAACGTCGACTGCACGTTTTGCCTCGACTGCATTCAGGCTTGTCCGCACGACAACGTCGGCATACTCGCGCGTGTTCCCGCTTCTGAGTTAACCGTTGATCCGCTGCGGTCAGGTGTTGGATTTCTGTCGCGTCGCAAAGACCTGTCGGCGCTTTCGATGTTGTTTGTTTTCGGCGCGCTGTTGAATGCGTTTGGAATGGTGAGTCCGGTTTACGCCCTCGAGAACTGGCTAGCGAGAACTTTGAACGTCACTCATGAAGCGCCCGTGCTCGCGGTGCTCTTTGTGATTGCACTGGTGATCGAGCCAATCGTGTTGCTCGTCATTCCTGTTTGGCTTACTCGACTATCGGTCTCCGGATCTCCGATGTCCGTGCTCGTGCGTTACTCATACGCGCTGGTGCCACTCGGATTTGGAATCTGGCTGGCCCATTACTCGTTTCACTTCCTGACTGGCTTTCTGACGTTTATACCCGTGCTTCAAAGCGCCGCTTCAGACGTGGGGCTGAATGTTTTGGGAACGCCGGCGTGGGGACTGACTGGTCTGGCCGTTGGCCCAGTTCACGCAATCGAGTTTGGATTTATTGGTCTCGGATTACTCGGCTCGCTGCTGGTCAGTTATCGTCTCGCCGAACAGGACGCACCCACAAAAGCTGTTCGTGTCTTTCTGCCATGGGCCAGTCTCGCAGCAGTTATATCCATCGCGGCACTCTGGCTTTTGTCACAACCGATGGAAATGCGTGGGACGATCTTGGGTGGGTGATGAAACGCCTCGCGGTTATATTTCTCCTTTTGTCATTTTGCGCCAAGACGAGCGCGCACGATGGACCACCGTTTCCGATCGTTGTCGATCAGCATGTTGGCCCGTGCATCATTTCAGTATGGACTGATCCCGACATCGGGCAGGGCTCCTTTTTCGTCATCGCACAAGATTCAGTGCCGAACGATCTGGTGATCCAACTCGCTGTTCAGCCCATCAGCGGCCGGCTTCCTGAAGTCACATACAATGCTGTTCGGGAGGACCTGCGTGGGCAGGTTCAGTTCAAGACAATGGTGAATTTCGACGCGCAGGAAAAATGGCGCGTTCGGGTCAAGTTAGACAGCTCGCAAGGAAGTGGAGAGGCGGTGGCGTTCGTCGAACCGACGCCCAACGGACTCGGGCGGTGGGATTTGCTGCTTTACCTGCTGCCGTTTCTCGCAATCGGGTTTTTGTGGCTTCGTGCATTTGCCACAAAAAGGCACAAGCGCCAGAAATGATCAACCAATCCCTTGTGCCTCTTTGTGGCTAATCTTTGTGCTTTTTTGTGGTTCCCCGCACGCCCAACAACAAATCAATCACCAACTGGTCCAACCGTTCGTAAGGCAATGGCTTGCGCGCCAGCTCAGCGCGATCCAAAGAGAGCTCCTTCACTCTCTTCGCCTTCTCCGAACTGTAACGACCCAGCGGTTCCGCCTGACTGCTTCGTATCTCCGCTAGCAGCGCCTGAATCTCCTCGTCCTCATCAAACTGCCGCGCCTTCTCTTTCAAGATCAAATAATTCCTCATGCACCCCGCCGCAAACTCCCAAACGCCTTCCTCGTTCTCGCTGCGATAAGAATGCGCATCGAAGTGACGTGGACCATCATACGAAGATTCCAACAACCTGATCAGAAAAAACAGCTCCTTAATTGACTCCGAGCCAAAGCGCAGATCCTGATCGAAACGCGGGCCTTTCTGATCGTTGAGATCGATATGAAATAGCTTGCCGGCTTCAATCGCCTGGGCCACGACGTGATAAAAGTTGAGTCCCGACATGTGTTCGTGGCCGACTTCGGGATTAACGCCAACCATTTCGGGATGATCGAGAGTCGCAATGAAGCCGAGCATTGCGCCGGTTGTCGGCAGATAAATGTCACCGCGTGGCTCATTCGGTTTCGCTTCAAGTGCAAAGCGGTAGTTGTAGCCTTGATCGATCGAGTATTCACAAAGAAAGTTGAGCGCTTCGCGGTTCCACTTCAACGCCTCGCGCGGATCTTTGGCAGCATCGACTTCGGCACCCTCGCGGCCACCCCAAAACACGTAAATACCAGCGCCCAACTCGGCACCGAGATCCATCGACCGCATCGTCTTCTGCAACGCATACAGCCGCACTCGCGGATCGTTCGAAGTAAACGCACCATCTTTGAACACGGGATCGTAGAAAAGATTGGTGGTCGCCATCGGCACCTTCATGCCGTAGTCGTCGAGTGCCTGCTTAAACTCGCGCACGATGCGATCTCGCTCCGCGCGAGTGGCATCGATCGGCACGAGATCGTTGTCGTGTAGATTCACGCCATAGGCACCAAGCTCACTCAAACGCTTCACGATCGTCACTGGACTAAGACTCGGGCGCGTGGCGTCGCCAAACGGGTCTCGCCCGCGATTGCCCACGGTCCATAAACCAAAAGTGAACTTGTGTTCCGGTTTCGGTTGATAGTTATGATTTGCCATTTCTTGTGCTTCTTTGTGGCTATTTTACTTCCAACTTAACTGTTTCATACTTCACCGAACTCGTTCCGACCATGATGTCGAACCAACCCGGCTCGACGACACTCTTCATATTCAGATCGAGAAACGAAAGTTTGTCAGGCGTGATCACAAACTCCACTGTTTTGCTCTCGCCGGGCGCAAGCGAGACTCGCTTGAAATCCTTGAGCTCCATTATCGGGCGCGTAACTGAGCTCACCAGATCGCGGATGTAGCATTGAACGGTCTCGTCACCTGCACGCTTTCCTGTATTGGTCACAGTAACGCTCACGCGCGCCTCGCCTGCGATCCCGATCCTCGCGGGCTCAACTTTCAAGTTCGAATAAGCGAAAGTCGTGTAACTGAGTCCGAATCCGAATGGAAACAACGGTTCCTTATTCGCAAAGAGATAGCCGCGACGCGCTGTAGGTTTGCGGTTGTAGTAAAGCGGCAACTGGCCCACTGAGCGCGGAAAGCTGATCGTGAGTTTGCCCGATGGATTGTAATCGCCAAAGAGAACATCGGCGACGCCGACGCCGGTTTCCTGTCCCAGGTAAAACCCTTCAAGTATCGCCGGTACGTTTTCAGCGATGTAGTTGATCGATAACGGTCCACTGTTAATGAGCAAGACAACCGTCGGTTTGCCCGTCTCGAGAATCGCCTTGACGAGATCGTTCTGGCGGCCAACCAGATCGAGACTGTCGCGATCGCCAAGATGAGTGTCGGCCCAACCTTCCTTGTTGGTATCTTCGTTGCCGCCCAACACGAGCATCGCGACGTCTGCGGTCTTCGCGACTTGCACAGCTTCGGCGATGAGTTGGCGATCGTCGGCCACGTCGTTGAGATGCGGAGTATCGGCAAACCAATCGCCGCCTTCTTTAGTTATCTTACAGCCTTCGGCAAACGCGATTTTGATTCTGTTACCCACCTTGTCTTTTATTCCCTGAAGCACACTCACGCCGCGACCGGGATCGTCGCTGTAGCCGCCGAGATGAACTCGCGCCGCATTTGGACCAATTATCGCGATCGACGTCAGCGCGTTGATATTTAACGGCAGCAGGTTGTTCTCGTTCTTCAGAAGCGTGATCGATCTTCGCGCCGCCTCAGCCGCCAGCGCTCGATGTTCCGACGAGTTCGTCACTCGCACTGCGCGTTCGACGTCGACGTAAGGATATTCAAACAAGCCGAGGAGAAACTTCGCGCGCAAGTTTCGCGCGACTGCGCGATCGATCGTGGCTTCGGGAACCTCACCTTCTTTTACTAACCGTAAGAGCGTCGGAAACGCATCGGGATCCGGAAGCTCCGTATCGACGCCCGCTTCGATCGCGAGCTTCGCGGCCGCCGATTTATCAACCGCGATGTGATGCGCGTCAACCATCTGTGGAATCGCGTAATAGTCGGAGACCACGTGACCAGCGAAGCCCCACTCCTCGCGCAGCAGCTTTTGCAACAACCACTTGTTTGCGTGTGACGGCACTCCGTCAATTTCGTTGTACGAAGGCATCACGCTCATGATGCCCGCTTCGGTCACAGCAGCTTTGAAGCTTGGCAAAAATACTTCGCGCAGCGTTCGTTCTGAAACATTGACTGGTCCAATGTTGGTACCACTTTCGGGCTGGCCGTGTGCGGCGAAGTGTTTGGCAGTGGCGATGACGTGGTTCTCGTCGATGCCGGGTCCCGGCCCTTGCAACGCTTTAACGATGGCCACAGCCATGCGCGAAGTCAGATAAGGATCTTCACCGTAGGTCTCTTCAGTGCGACCCCAGCGTGGCTCGCGGGCAAGATCCAGATTTGGTCCAAGCACCTGCTGACTGCCGCGTGCGCGCGTCTCGAGTGCACCCGCAGTGAAGATCTTCGCGATGAACTCCGGATCCCAGGTTGTGGCCAGTGCGATTGGTTGAGGAAAACTCGTGCTGCCTTTGGCCATGTGGCCGTGAAGTATTTCGTCATGAAGAATGGCTGGAATGCCGAGACGCGTGTTCTCGATCAACCACTTCTGCACTGTGTTTGCGAATATCGCGCCCTCGCGCGGGCCTTTTTGTTCTCGTTGTCGCGCGATCTGACCGATGCCGTATTTCATGACTTCCGCGGCTCGCTCCGGAGAAAAGTCACCACGGTCAGTCACGAAATTTGTCTCGTTCTGAGGCTTGACTTGAGGTCGCCTTTCCCAGAGACATACCAACTGCGCGACCTTTTCCTCGAGTGTCATTCGCGAAAGTAAATCAGCGACACGACGATCGACAGGCAGATTTGGGTTCTTGTAATCCGGACGATTATCTTGTGAGCTCACGTGCGCAACGGGCAAACAGAACACCGAGATGATGAGCGTAACGCAGATAGTAAGTCCAAGGGCTCTGTTTTTTCTCAAGCAGATGTTTCCTTCACGGCACGTTGGACAGGATTTCTGTGACTTGAACCTTGAACCGCCTTTGCACGAAGAGTCCGTTTTAACCTGCGGAGCAGGGCAAGCATGTTTTAGCCTGCGGAGCAGGGCAAGCATGTTTTAGCCTGCGGAGCAGGGCAAGCATCTTTTAGCCTGCGGAGCAGGGCAAGCATCTTTTAGCCTGCGGAGCAGGGCAAGCATCTTTTAGCCTGCGGAGCAGGGCAAGCATCTTTTAGCCTGCGGAGCAGGGCAAGCATCTTTTAGCCTGCGGAGCAGGCGTAAGCATAAAGCCTGGGGTGGAGCGAGGCTTTGCGAGCGCAACCCCAGGTATCTAAGCACGACAAATTTCAAGCCCGCGAATGCGGGCGACAGCACAAATGTGGCGAACATGCCAACAAATTTGCACCGCACGGACTGCCGCCCATTTTCATGGGCTCGAAATTCCATTGCTTCTGTTTCCTGGGGTTTCGCTCGCAAAGCCTCGCTCCACCCCAGGCTTTATGCTTGCGCCTGCTCCGCAGGCTAAAACCAAGCGCCTGCTCCGCAGGCTAAAAGCAGACTTTTCGCTCCACCCGCAATTTGTAAAACAAGCGCAGACCAATTTTACATAAAATCTGAGAGGGAGGGATTCGAACCCTCGATACCTTTTGGGGGCATTTTGGGTTCCTCCACGTTCGCAATCACATCGGGCGCTCGCGTCAATCGCCCTGAGTTATGCAGACAAGTAGCGCAACCGAGCTTCTGCCCGCCGCGCATCTGTCAGCCTCCAAATATCAGTTGGGAAAGGTGGCGCATTCTACCACTGCGCTGAGCGGTGTTGTTAGATTGTGCCGGCTGCCCGCAGCCGCGCCTACTCGCGATAGCGAAGGGTAATGACTGGCTAAGTCGTCCCAGAACGACCGCTGGACGAGAGCTCAAGGAATTGCTGCCAACGCTGTTCCGAGTTCTCGCCGCTTAGTCGCCCGCGTACCCGCGCGGCGTTGAGCTCAAGAACGAGCAACCGGCTGACTTTACTGTGCAGCACTGTGTAAAGCGATTCTCGCGTTGTATCGGTGATCACATCGCGCGCTCTCGCGCTCAATCCTCCGACGAAAGAAAGCTGGGTTGCCAGTTCGTCCAGAGCGGGCGAGACCAGGCAACCCAGCGACTTATCGAAATGACGCCATGTCATTGCAATTTAGCAGCAAGCACGCGTGTACGAGCCGGAGCAAGCAGAGCACCAGGTATAGACCTCGGAAGTTGCGTTAACGATATCTGCTTCTGCGAACTCGCCAGCAGCAAATAGCGGACCTGCGGGATTATCCTGTTCTCCGTGATTGCGCCACTGTGCAACCAACTCCGCACTATCTAATGTGTCATTCATGGTATTTTCCTCCTTCTGTTCAAGCTATGAGAGGTACTGGGACTGAAGGGAGGCGTGCGATTTGCTTAGTCGGGATGGCAGACCGCATTGTATCACCCACAGCAACAAAACTCATGGTGAGTCTCCAATTGCCGGACGCGTGGTCCCTTTTTCTTCCGCAATGTTATGCTCCGATAGACTTACGCAAGCTCATTCCAACACGTACTAAAAAGGAAAACTGTCCCCCATCTTCGAAGTGAGCCACTGATTACACTGATCCTTTAGATCCGTGTAATCAGTGGCTCGACTATCGCTGCTACGTCGCGAGGGCTTTTTCGGCTTTGGTGCGGATGAACGCATAGTTCAACTGCGGCAGTGAATTGAACTTCGCAGCTTTCGTAAACATCTGCTTCGCTTTTGCGCTGTCGCCTTTGCCTTGATAAGCCTGGCCCGACAGGTAAAGCACATCCGGATTTTGTTGGTTAGCCTGGGCCAACTCTGAGATTGCTGTGTCGTAGTTCTTTTCCTCGAACGCGATCCTGCCTGCCAGCTCGTGCGCTTGCTTCAGTTGGTTCGAATTCTTTGCTTCTTCCGCGCCCTTTCGAAACGTCTCTGTTTCCGTCTTTGCAGTCGCCAAATCTTTCCTCGCAATGGCCACACGAGCGAGATTGTAATGACTAAACCGCGCTGCATTATTTTTGACCTGCTGCGAAAGATTTGAATCGGTCGTCAGCTTGAGCGCTTGTTCGTAAGCACGCTTCGCGTCGTCGTATTTTCCCGCCTCGAGCAGTATGTTTCCCCTTAACTGCAGATCGCCGGCCATTGCGGGCACGTCATTGGTCTTCTCACCCAATGCGTACTGCTTGTCGACTTCCGCGAGTGCCTCGTCCAGCTTTCCACCGTCCACCGCCACGATCATCTGTCCAAAAAGAGCGGTCCGTCTTTCACCATCACTGCGCGCCTTCTGCGTGATCTTCTGCAACTCTGCCTTCGCGTCGGCAGGCTTTCCCTCATAGGTCAAAGCGGCGGCGATGCCGAAATGAGAGTTGACGAAGTTTTGATCGACGGCGAGCGCCTTGTTGTACTGCGTAATCGCCTCATCAAATCTTCCCATCTTCAACAACAACTCCGCATAGGAGTCGTAAGGGTTCGGATCGTTTGGTATGAGCTCGATGTATTTCTTGAAAGCGTTTTCGGCATTCGAATAATCCTCGTTCTGTCGATACGCGTAACCCAGAATGTTGAAGGCAGTGGAATAATCGGGCGCGATCTCCGTTGCCTTTTTGTAGTGATCGATGGCCTGGTTGAAGTCCTGTTGACCGAAGTAGTAACCGCCGAGGTTGAAGTGCGCACGCTCGTCGTTCGGGTAAGCAGCAACCAGCTTCTCGAGAATCTCTTTCTGTTGGGTTGGATTTCCGTTTGCGCCTGCTTCATTTGCCTGAATGAGCATGCGCTCTCCATCGGACGCTTTATCGGCCAGCGTCACTGCTTTTTTCAGATGTTCGAAAAACTCTTTCGCCGTTGGCGAAACGTTCGCGCGATTGAGCTCGGCCAGCGCGAAATTCGGGTCGAGCGAGATCGCTTTGTCGAAGTGCGCGACGGAGTCGGTGATGCGGAGTTTCTCTTGCAGATCGCGACCGGCAAGATACTCTTTGCGAGCCTCTTCAGACGACGTGGTAACTGCAATCTTGCCGTTCTTTGCGGCTGCTTCGGATGCCGCTGAAGAGTTCGCTTTGCTTGACTCAACCTGTTGGCAACCCGAAAAGACAAGAACGCTGAAAAGTAGCGCCAGTGATCCGAGATGCGGTAAGCGTTTTAGTTGAGATGTAATCGGTGTGCGAAGATCGTGTCGCATGGTTCAGCTCCTTTGAGGTAGACGAATCAGATTGCCGGTGCGGGGAGACACAAAGCCACAAAACGCAATTGCGCTTATTGATTTGCTTTTGATTGTAGTGGAGAGCGTGAGGTTAGACACGCTTTCCCGTATCCGTCAAGACAATTGTGACGAAAAAATGGTGCGCCGCTAAAAATATGGCTTCAATTACGAGGGCAGCGTAAAATGGCGCGGAAAGGAACACCACAGAAATGCCCGATCCAAAGCAAACTGAACTTGCTGCTGCGAAGACTCAGAAGCTGCCCGCGCTCGTCTCGCCGACCGATGAACAACAGAGACGATTCAACGAGGAGCAGGAGCGTATCACGAACATGATCTCCGCTGACGCGCCACTTAACGAGATCCTTTCGCAACTCGTGTTGATGATTGAGGCACAGTCGCCGGAGATGCTCTGCTCGATTTTGCTGCTTAGCGACGACGGCAATCACGTCCGGCACGCAGTGGCGCCGAGTCTTCCGGAGAGTTACGTTAAAGTAATCGATGGCAGTCCGATTGGACCGAAGCATGGCTCGTGCGGGACGGCTATGTTTCGAGGTAAGCCGGTTATCGTCAGCGACATTGCTACCGACCCGCTCTGGGATGATTATCGTAGTTACGCGTCAGCCATCGGCATGGCTGCTTGTTGGTCTACGCCGATACTGTCAAGCAAAGGCAAAGTGCTTGGTTCGTTTGCAATGTACTACCGCGAGCCACGGACACCACGCGACCAAGAGCAGCACCTTACTGACGTCGCCACCAGGCTTGCCGCGCAAGCGATCGAACACAACATAAAGCGTGAGCACTCTCGATGAGCTGCGGCGATTCACGGTCGCGCGGAACTTTCCCAAACCTACAACACTGAAACGGGCCTTGCAGCGAATGGGCTTCGTGCAGGCGGATCCGATTCGTGCTCCGGCGCGTGCACAGGATCTGATCCTCCGGCATCGTGTGAACGACTATCACGCAGGCGATCTCGAACGTCGCTACACCTCGCTCGACATTGAAGAAGATGTTTTCGTCAACTACGGCTACGTCACGCGATCGTTGCAGGCGTTGATGCACCCGCGGCCGCGCGGACAAAAGAAGCGCGCGAAAATGCTGCTCGATTTCGTACGCGAGCGCGGCGAAGTCCACCCACGCGAAGTCGACGAGCATTTCGCCCACGGGCGGGTGACGAATTACTGGGGCGGTTCGTCAAATGCCACAACACATCTGCTGGATGCGATGCATTACACAGGATTGCTGCGCATCGTCAGACGGGAAAAAGGTATTCGCATTTACGCCGCGCATCAACACCAATCGATTCCGCACGGAGCAGCCGAGCGCCGGGCACGAATCGACGCACTGGTGGATGTCGTCGTTCGCATTTATGCGCCATTGCCTGGTCCAAGTCTCTCGTTTTACCTGCGCCGCTTGCGATACGCGGCACCACAGTGGCAGAGCGAATTGCCAGGCGCGTTGCGACGAGCGCAGCAACGACTGGCGCATGCACGTGTCGAGGGTGTTGACTGGTATTGGCCGGCGGACGAGGCGGCTTTGGACCATGAAACTCAAGACATTGTGAGGTTCCTGGCGCCTTTCGATCCTGTCGTACACGATCGCGCGCGTTTTGAGTTGTTATGGAGTTGGGTTTATCGCTTCGAAGCTTATACGCCCGTGAACAAGCGAAAGCTCGGCTATTACGCGATGCCACTGCTTTGGCGCGAGCGTGCGATCGGTTGGGCCAACTTGTCAGTCAACAATGGCGAACTGAAGACAGACGTGGGTTATGTCGCATCAGAGCCACCACGCGCGCGCGCATTCAAACGAGAGCTCGAAGCAGAGATCGAGCGCATTCGGCACTTTCTTCTTTTGCCACAAAGAAGCACAAGAATCACAAACGATTATTGAGCCATGCAGCGGGCGAGGCTTCCTTTTGCCTCTTCGTGGCTAAAAGCTGAACGACTTCGAGACCAGCGTCACGTCGCTAACACCATACGGCGTGGGAATCATGTATTCGGGTCTCGGCTTGGCTGCGGCTGTCTCAGGCAAACCATACGACCGATCCACGACGAGCATTTTGAAAGGCTTTCCGGCTGGAAGTTTCAAGACAACTTCAACGCCTTCGACGGGTAAAGCATAGAATTGTAATCCCCAATTCTTCATCGGCGGGCTTGGCTGCGAGGGATCAGAACTGCCGCGGAAAGCCCGTTTGCCGTCTACCGAAGCATCCATCACTTCCGTGTCCGGTGCGGTGTAGATCGCGATCATTGGCGCACGCCGTGGCGAACTGACTCTGAAACTCAGCGTCCGCACGTTGTTGTCGGTGTGGTCTGTGGTAACTGTGGCTTGTGGACCAGCAAGCTGACCAGCGGAAGCTGTGCTCTTCCAATAAGCTCTCCCGCTCCCAGGGAAAAAGTCCGGCAACGGACCTCGGTCGAAGTTACTCGACAGAAACTGCGTGGTCCATTCGTCGCGCTTCTCGTCTGAACTGGCGAAGAATGGTTTGCCCGTGTCGGCATCGAACGCGTAAAAGAGATTGTTCATCTTCGGCCGGCGTTTGTCGAAACGCACGCCAACGACGCCGACGATCAGAAGAATAATGCTCGTCGCTACTAGCACGTAGGGAACCACCCAGCGCCATGAGTTAACAGCTTGCACGATTGGTGGCAGGAGAAGGCCGAAGAAGAGGGCCACACAAATCGTCACTCTCCATGCTGAGTTGAGTGTGAGCGCGACAAAGATAACGTAGATCATGGGCGCCCAAAGAATTACCGCGGGAAGCATCGCGACGGCCATCACCAGTTGAGCAACTACCCACTTCGCGTTTCTCAAATAGAAAACAATAGCCAGACCTATCAGCAGGAACAGTAGTGGCAAAGTGAACAGATAACTCGCGCCGGGGATCAGGAGCGTAACGGCCACCGCCAGGATCAACCACCATATTAATGCTCCGAGAAGGAGATTTCGCCAGTCAGTTCGTCTTCTGATGAGCAGATACACGAGTGAGGTCAAGCCCAGCGCGAGCAATACAAACGCGACTCTGAAAATGTTGCTGTTGTAAGGCTCGCTCCACGGCACAGCTCGGATCGATGATCTCACAGCGAGTATCGCTGACCACGCCAGCAAGGTCGCAAACGCCGAAACTATTACCGCAACGACTAGCGCAAGAAATCCCCAAAGGATGCCGAAGAACCTTAACTGTTTGGTCTTGAAGCCGTGCCACGCGACGAAAGCGAAGAGCAGCACAGTCAAAACCAACAATGCGACGGCGACCCCGTGCGTGTAGCGGATGAGCGTCGCGCCAAGCACGTTGAAATAAACTGCGTCCGTCGTCTTTGCGCCGAGATCCTGGTTGCCAAAGTGCTTAGTCAGAGCGAGCGCATTCGATCCGAGATCCTGTAGCGTTCTCGGATTGATTTCCTGCACGTTGTCGAGCAGCGTGTGATAATGCTGGATGCCGTCAAGGTAGGCGAAATTCAAACCCTGCGCGCCGGCATTGTTCAAAACTGTGAAGTCGGTATCGTTCGGCAACAGTTTGTAGATCTCATAAAACACTGAGCTGGCCATCGAGCGGGGTGATGCCCGATCGAATTCGCGTATCAGATCGTTGTTGCCGTTGCTGGTTTCGAACATGACGACCGGACCAGTGTTGCCACGCGATTCGAAGTTCATGAAGACGCCGACATCTTTGGCCCAGGGATGTGCGGTAAACGCGTTTGCGCCGAGTAAACCTACTTCTTCACCATCGCTGAACAAGAGAATGACGTCGTTCTTCAGTGGTCCACTTGTCTTCAACGCGCGCGCGGTCTCCAGTAATGTCACAACGCCGGCGCCATCGTCATTCGCCCCGAAACTGGTCGCCACTGAATCGTAATGGGCAACGAGTAGCACCGCACGGTTGTTGTTGGTGCCTTTGATCCGCGCCAAAACATTCTGCACGGTACCGGTAGCAAACGGAGAGCCCCAGCGCATGTTGACTGAGACTGTCTTCTGCGTTTCAGGAGTTAGACCAAGATTCGAAAGTTCGCGAGAGATATAATCGCGAACAGTTGCATGGTCCTGCGATCCGATCGGATGTGGTCGCGCACTGATCACACGCAGTTTTTGCATCGCACGCGCGGCTGAAAACTCCGTTGCCGGCGCGTTCTCAGGCATCTCAGCGGGCAAACGGTTTTGCAGGTAGATCGACACGGATGCAGCGACTACAAGGAGAAGGAGAACGATCAGAGTGGTCCCTGCACTTATGACGGAGGAATCTGAATGAGTTTGTGAGTTCACACTGCGAGCTAGTTTACACCAGATCTTAACGCCTACTAGCGTGGTTGGGAGTGCAAAACTCCGCAATTGTGAGTAACCTATTCAAATTCCCCCAACTTCGGTGGCGGATATGGCGAGGCCTCATCATCCGGCACAATTTTTTAACAAAGGAGACACAAGTATGAGTGACGAGAGAGAAGACACCACGATCTACAAAGTGGTGGTCAATCATGAGGAGCAGTATTCCATTTGGCCCGCCGATCGCGAGAACGCACTCGGTTGGAATGATGCCGGCAAGACTGGCACCAAAGAGGAATGCCTCGCTTACATCAAGGAGGTTTGGACCGACATGAGACCGCTCAGCCTGCGAAAGAAAATGGAAGAGCAAGCGAAAGCGAGAGAAGCTAATTAACGACTCACTTATATCGATGTTCAGTAATTATCCCCGGAATCGAAGAGGGGGTTTCGAGACACGTGCCTGAAAAATCTCCGACACCGTGGCTGCCAGGTTATAAAGAAAACCCTGACGCCAAAATGAGGCTGTTTTGCTTTCCTTATGCGGGTGGCAACGCCGCCACGTTTCGCTCGTGGCCAAGCGTATTGCCACGCTTTGTGCAAGTGTCGCCAGTGCAACCGCCTGGTCGCGGCGAACGTCTCTCGGAACCTCCTTTCAAACACTTGCCCGACATGATCCAGGTGCTTGGACCAACACTCTTACCTTTTTTCGACAAACCATTCGCGTTCTTTGGTCACAGTATGGGAGCGTTGATCCTTCTCGAGCTGACACGCTGGTTGCGCCACACGAAGAATCCGATGCCGATTCATCTTTTTGTTTCCGGTCGTCGTGCACCGCAGGTCCCAGACGACGAGCCGCCAAGTCATGATCTACCCGAGGCGGAGTTTATCGAGCGGCTGCGCGAACTAAACGGCACACCGCACGAGGTGTTGGACCATCCCGAGTTGATGCAGCTCATGATTCCGTTGTTACGAGCAGACTTTTCCGTGTGCGAGACGTACCAGCATGAAGTCGAGCCGCCACTCAATTGCCCATTGACTGTTTTTGGTGGGTTGGGTGACGTGGAGGTTCCGCGCGAAAAACTCGAGCCGTGGCGCGAGCAGACCACGTCTTCATTTTCTCTTCAAATGTTCCCTGGCGATCACTTTTTTATCCACAGCGCCCAAAACGAGATCACTCGCGTAATCGCCCAAAAACTCACTTCTTCTACCTGATCTTTTTTGTGTTTTTTTGTGCCTCTTTGTGGGCTCACTCGTATCTCAAAACCACGAGCGGATCGACCTTTGTCGCGCGTCGCGCCGGCAGATAACACGCTAGTAGCGCAACGATCGTCAGCAGGATCGCAATCAGCGCGAACGTCAACGGGTCGGTAGCTCTCACGCCAAACAACAGATTCGACATCAGTCGCGTCAACGCAAACGATCCGGCAAGTCCGATTACAACGCCGATTACCGCCAAGGTGAGTCCCTGTCGCACTACCATCTTCAACACGTCACGCGCCTGCGCGCCCAACGCGAGGCGAATCCCGATCTCGTGTGTTCGCTGTGTGACGGTGTAGGACATCACTCCATAGATTCCAATCGCCGCGAGCAGTAATGCCACTAAACCAAACAGGCCCAGCATCTGCATGGCGAATCGACGCTGTCCGAGAGAGTCAGAAACTATGTCTTCAAGACTCTGCACTCCAAAGATCGGCAGATTAGGATCAACAGCCTGTACTTGCTGTCGCAGTGGTTGGGCGAGGCTCTCCGGACGCGGTTCGGTGCGCAGATAAACCGCCATCGCGTAGCCGAGGGTTTGATAGATCGGAAAATAAACGTGCGGCTGATTCGGTTGATCGAAACCGTCAGTTTTAATGTCGCCGGCAACGCCGACCACCGTAATCCAGGCGTCTTCCCTTCCTCGTCGTCCGAACCTGAGCCGTTTTCCAACAGGACTCTCATTGGGCCAAAAGCGTTTCGCCATCGTCTCGTCGACAATCGCGACCGCCGGCGATTTTTCGTCGTCACTCTCGGTGAAGAACCGTCCGCCAATCAGCGACGTACCGAGCACACGAAAATAGTCAGGACTCACGTTATTGGTTTGCGCAAGATTAGCGCGATCGTTTGCCTGCCCTTCAATGATGAACCCGCCGACGTTGTGCGTTCCGACCAGTGGAACACCATTGCCACCGCTGATCGCCGCATACTGCGCACCAGGTATGGAACTCGCGCGACGCAGAACTTCACGCGCAAAACCAAGTCGCTTCGAGACCGGCCGGTATGGATCCAAATCAGGATTGTTTGGCACGGGCAACCAGATACGTGCAACCAAAACATTCTGGGCATTGAATCCTGGTTCGACTTCGAGCAATCGCCAGAAGCTGCGCAACAGTAAACCCGAGGCGATTAGCAGCACGAGCGACAGTGCAAACTCCGTCACGATCAATGCGCCGCGAAAGCGAAGTTGACGCGTGCCTGAACCGGAGCCTTTGCTGCCTTCTCTCAAGCTCGACACGATGTCCGGTCGCGATGTTTGCAGTGCGGGAACAAGACCGAAGAGCAAGCCAGTCAAAACCGAAACCAGAAAGGCGAACCCCAGCACTCTGAAGTCGAAACCAACTTCGTTGAGTCGTGGAATATTTGTCGGCACAAATCTCATCAGCACGCCCATCAACAAGCTGACCAGCAGCAGCGCGAGTACTCCACCGGCGACTGCCAACACGACACTTTCAGTCAACAGTTGAACGATCAAGCGTCTCCGGCTCGCACCCAATGCGAGGCGAATGGCCATCTCTCGCTGCCGCGCTGAAGATTTTGCGAGCAGCAGGTTGGCAATGTTCACGCAACCGATCAGCAGCAAACACCCAACCGCGGCGAGCAGCACGACGAGAGTCGTCTTAAAGCTGCCAACCAAATTTTCCCGAGTCGGTATGAGTCGCACTTTCCAGCCGGGTTCAGCCTGATAGTCGCTGGCATATTCTGCGCGCAGGTTCGTGATAAAAGAATCGAGTTTGAGTTACTAGTTGAACCTGAAATCAACATTCTTAACTATCGCTGTCTGCCGTTTCACTTGCGAGAGCGTGCGGCATTGGGCCAGCTATCCGAGTCTGACGATCGTCTAATAGACGAACTCAATCAGCGTCTGCAAAAGACACAGCGCCAGGCCGGACGAAGCTTCGTATCACGCACGACGCTGAACGTACCGCGGCGCGATGGCGAAAGACCCGTCACTGCGCTGCGTGCGGTGCTCGCAAATCCATTGACGACTGAATCCGATATCGATGCTGTCTTGAAAGAGCAGCTCGAGATCGCGGCTCAACTCGTTTATTGAGAGCGTCAACGATTAGGCTGTGACTTGTGTGCCTTTTTGTGGCGAAGCTAATACCCACGCCCGAGAATAGCGCGTCGACCTAGTGAACCGCAGACGATACACTGCCCCGTGCGCGTAATTTCGTCGAATGGGAAACAGCGATTGGTGACGCCGAGCAAGTCCTTTATCTGCTTATCGCACTCAAGGCTCCCGCAATGTAGACAAGAAGCGTAGCCTGCACCACCCTCCTCCGCGAACATCGCTTTCAACTGCTCCAGCGATTCGACCTCATGCGTATTTGCCTCACGAAAATCGTGACTGCGTTGCAGCAAGTTGTCCTGAATTACCCGCAGAAGATTCTTCACCGATGAGACGGCACTACTCAGATCCAGTGACGTTTTCTCGCCCGTGTCCCGCCTTGCGCAAACAACTTTCTGTTGCTCCAGATCCTTTGGTCCAAGCTCCAGTCTGATTGGCACACCGCGCATCTCCCAATCGTTGTACTTGAATCCCGGCGAGATATCTTCACGATCGTCGAGCGTCGCGCGTATCTCATTGCCTTTGAGATCGCTCATGATCCGCCGGCACGCTTCCATGATCGGTTCGCGATCGATCCCTTTTCGCAGCACCGGTATCAGCACCACCTGATAAGGCGCCACTGCCGGCGGCAGAACCAAGCCTTGATCGTCGCCGTGGGCCATGACGATCGCGCCCACCATCCGCGTCGAGAGTCCCCAAGACGTTTGCCACGCGTACTCGTGCTGGTTCTCTTTGTTGCGAAATTGAATATTGAAAGCGCGGGCAAAATTCTGTCCGAGGAAGTGACTCGTTCCGGCTTGTAGTGCTTTGAGATCGCCCATCATCGCTTCGATCGTGTACGTGCGCACGGCACCGGCAAAACGTTCGGAGTCAGACTTCTGCCCGCGAATCACCGACAACGCGCCAAACTCATCGGCGAAGCGAGCGTAGATGCTCAGGATTAGTCGAGCCTCTTCCTCCGCTTCCTGCTCGGTCGCGTGAGCAGTGTGACCTTCCTGCCAGAGAAACTCAGTCGTACGCAGAAACAGACGAGGCCGCAACTCCCAACGCACCACATTGCACCACTGATTAATCAACAGCGGCAGGTCTTTGTACGACTGCACCCAGCGCGAAAACATCTCGTTGATAATCGTCTCCGAAGTTGGCCTCACCGCCAGTGGCTCTTCCAATTCTTTACCACCTGCGTGTGTCACCACCGCGAGCTCAGGCGAGAAACCGGCAACGTGTTCCGCTTCGCGCTCGAGAAACGACATCGGGATAAACACCGGGAAATAAGCGTTCTGATGGCCCGTCTCTTTGAACATTTGATCGAGCGGCCGTTGCACGTTCTCCCAAAGCGCATAGCCATAAGGTCGAATGACCATCGCCCCTTTGACCGGCGAGTAATCGGCCAGCTCGGCTTTGCGGACGACGTCGGTGTACCACTGAGAGTAGTTTTCTGATCGCGGTGTTACAGTGAGTCCCTTCTGTTTTTCCTGACGCATTTTCGGCAATACTAGCATCGACAAAGAGGCACAGAAAGCACAAAGATCCTCACGTGCTCTCTGTGCTTTTTTGTGGCCTGTAGAGTATTTTATTGGCCGGAGATTGCCTTGGCCCAAATCTTCGTCAGTCATTGCTCCGAAGACCAGACGGAATATCAGAACCTTACGTTTAGCTTAAGACGTTCTGATATTGACGTTTGGGACCCTGCTGGTCTGCTTGCGGGCAGCCCGTTATCCGATCAGTTGCGATCGGCGATTCAGAATTGCTTCGCGTGCATCTTTCTCGCAACTAAACGATCAGTTCAATCGAAGTGGTGCCTGGCTGAGTTGGGCGCTTTTTGGGGAACGGGCAAGAAGGTCGTCATTTATTTAAGCGATCGCGATCTCACCGAAAATGATCTGCCGCCACAGTTCCGCGGGAATGTTTTGACTTCTTCAGTGCAGGACGTGGTGCAAGCTATCGAACAGATCAGCGCCGGGCAGAAAAAGAGCGATTTTCGCCCGGCTCGCATCCCTGGCCTACGGTTGTTCCAGCATGAAGGGTATTACCCAATCGATCTTGCAGACGGCAATAGGCCCGTTCTAAATGCCGCGACGTACATCAAAGCTCTCCATCACTTTCTTGAGGAAAACGTTTACGACCGTCGCGCGGCGATGGATCTGGTTTACCTTCGCGTTGATAACTTCGGGCGCGAACCTGATATCGTGCCGGCCAGTCACGAGCGAGACTACAGCGCTTTAATAAGGAAGTATGAGCTCGAGTTTTTCCGCGAACATTTCAAAGATGAAAAAGAGCGAGTGTTTAGAAATGCGAGGCGCGTTGTTAACGACCTCGGACAAACTCTGAAAGGCGTTTTCCTGGAGCTGGTTTTACACGACGTGCGCAATCCAATTCATTCGATCATCGCGGCACGAAATACCTCAGGAATATCCAACCGAAACATTGGCGATCCGTCAACCAGATTTGTGGTGAATTACGTACGTAACCAGGGACGTGATTTGATGGAAGCGATGGAAGGCGGAAGTAAGATCGCCTATAAAAAGACGTTCACGCAAACGAAAGTAGTGAAAGCCACAACCACTCCCATCCACGACGATCTCTACGGCCTTGTCGGAATTCTGTGCCTCAACATCGACATCGAGGCCCTCGACAGATTCGACGAACACCAGCGCGCCGAGTTTTTTGAGAACTTCAAACGCAACACGGGCAAAACCCCGGCGTTCGAGTTGTTGTGACCAAATCGGTCTTTATCTGCACAGATCGTTGTTGCTACTTAACGTATTCCCAGTGCCAGGGTTCGTAGAAGTAAGGACGGAAGCCGAAGCGCTCGGCGTTGTGCACGAGCCAACGATAGGCAGGAGTGTTGACCTGGATCGCGCGGTTTGAATCTTTGGTGTCAACCGGATCGCCGCCGACGTAGAGGTCCAACGCACGACCAGTGAAGTGTGGACTGTTGACTGCGAGTCCGGCGCTGCCTGAGTTAGGTGATTTTTGTCGCAACTGATCCTGATAATCGCGCGAGCGGAATGCCGAAACGATCTTCAAATACTTCGGTCCGAGCTTGAGCTCAGGATCGCCTTCGGCAGCAGCCATCATCTTTTTGTAAGCCTCGTAAGTGTTGTGCTCAACCTGACGCAGTTCGGCTGCTCTACCTGGATCGTAGAAGTCTGCAGGCGGCGCCGTTATCAACTCACTTGGATCCGCATACGCACGGTTCTTGAGTCGATTACTCTGCCACTGCGACACCATACGCATCAGCGAGTTTTCATCAAGTACACCGCTCGGACCCAAACCCATTTTCTTCTGCCAGGAAGCAAGCTTGCCCACAAACACATCACTCACAACCTCGTGCTCACTGTCGAGAGTTTTGCCGATCAGCAAATCGTAAAGATACCAGCCACGCTGTTGCTTCCCACCAAACGTCCAGCTCAGTTCATTTCTTAACTGGGCGTTTTGCGCGGCCGCAGCGGCAAGAACTGGCGATGCTTTGGAAGGATTCGTGGCGGGAACTGCCGTTTTGACCGACGGTTTACTTCTCGGCCCAGCCGACTGACTGCCGCTGCCGCGCGCTGCGAAAGCAACCACACCCACCACGCCGGCAAGCAGCGCAATAATTACAATGATATGAGTCCTGACATTCTTCATAACTATGCTGATCGTCGGGTGGAGTGTTGGGATGCACGAAGCGAGCGCACGGTTCGTCGCCGCAACATTTAAACAATCTAGCAATCAGTGACGTCGTTTTCGCGTATTTGGGCGAGATTTTCGCTGTTTGACCGCCTTGGCTTTTCGCGCTTTGCTCTTTGCGTTCGCTGCTTTCGGTTTCGCGCTCGCGTGATGTGCCTGCTCGCCGTCGAGGGTTGCCTCGTCCAGTGAAGCGGCGATCAGATCGTCGCTGGGTCGCGTGCCGTTGACGAAGGCAAAGACATGATAATTGGCGTTGCGCTCGCGTATCGCTTCGATGCGGCCCTCGTTCTTCAGGCGCGCGAGCTCAGCCATGACGAACGTCTGTTCGGCGCCGCTCATGTAGCGATAGTCGATGTCGAAGGCGAGACCGGTTGAGTGTGGCGGCGTATCAATGAGCACGGCGTTGCGGTTCACCCTCCTCAATGCACGTTGGTACTGCTCCGGCCGCACCAGCGAACTGACAGGCAACGGTCGATCGAATTGGCGATGATAAGCTGACGCGACCTCCTCGAGGATTCTCAACGCCTGCGGTTTCAGCGTGCTAAGCATATTGACTTTCAACGTGTAACGATCGGCTGGGTTATTGAGATCGTAAGAGTGCCCGCCGAAATTCTTCGCCAGGTTCTGTAGCGCTTCGTAATCGCGAAACAGTTGCCGACGTGTTTCGGGTTGCCCGTAATACTGATCGAGCAGTGCTTTGTCTTCTTCGATTGAGTTCAACTCTTGCTGACGCTCGCCGATCTGCTTTTGCAGCTCACTTCGTTTCGTGCGTTCGTTTCTCTTAAGTTTGCGCGACTGCCCGTTCAACGACCCGATTTCCGATTTCAGGCTTGAGCGTTTCTCGTCGATTCGGCGGTATGCGTCTGCGAGTTGTGCTTCGTCATAGAGCTCGACGTTGTGCTCGTCTTCGTATCTACTGAACACATCCTCGTCAGCTTTTTGGCCGACGCCGAATAGGACGTAAGAGTCAGTGACGCCCGGAACCGCGACCAGTTCACCGCGCTCGATCATGGCGGCGAGATCGAGAAAGTCCTGGCAAGTTTGCACTTTGTATTTTTCGACTTCTGCTACTTGCGTGGCGAGAAACCAGTGACGGTCGCTGTAGTGCCTGAGCTCAGGCGGAGTTTCGACTGCGCCCCCGGCAGACTCGCCTCGATCGGCTTTGACTTTTTCAACTGCCTCGGCCCAGCTCGGCGCCGCTTGTGAAGTGTTTGATGAAGCTGACTGCAGGTATCGATTACGCCTTGCGTTCCGAAAGTGGATGACGCCCCAGGCGACGGCTGCTATCACCGCGCAAGCAAACAGTACGAGTGAAATCCGTTTCCCCATGAACAAACAATTATCACATCCAATACATCGATACGAATAGTACCTGTTTAATTTGAGATTTGTGTGACAGTACGATGACGTTTCACGCTATCATCCCCTCATGTCAAACCCAATCGAAAACATCGTCGTGCTCATGTTGGAGAACAGATCCTTCGACAACATACTCGGAGCTCTCTACCCGCACAGCTCCGAATTCGAAGGCCTCATCCTCGATGGAAGTATGTCCAACACTTATCAAAGCACGCCGTATCCGGTTACAAACGTGTCCAGCGGAGATCCATTCATCACTCCCTCAGCAGATCCTGGAGAGTTGTTCCAGGACATGAATCTACAAATCTTCGGCAACACTAATGGTTCTGAAAGCGCAAGCATGAGCGGGTTCGTGAACGATTGGATGGCTAAAGTTGGCGACTATTCGGGCATTCCTCAAGGTCAAGAGTGCCCGTTGGCTCCGCACTGGCCGGCCCTACCTCGATGCCCACCTGATGACAAAAACTGCTCTGGACCAAACCCCAGTGACATCATGTTCTACTACACGACGTCGGGCTCGTCTCCTCAATTGCCGGTGACGGGATTTCTCGCGAAATCATTTGCAGTTTCTGACGCGTGGTTTGGATCCAGCCCGACACAAACGTTCCCCAATCGCTTCTTTGTCAATTGCGCCACGGCAGGCGGTTACGTGCAGGACATCGACTATCTCTGCAATCTCGAAATCTGGCCCAAGTTTCTCAGCATCTTTGAACTGCTTGATGGTGGAGGTAGTCCGAATCAGGCCAACTGGAAAGTTTACTTCCACGATTATTCGATCGCCACGATGATTAATTATGTGATGATGGCGCCGAATCTCGTCAGAAATTTCGATACCTCTGATTTTGGTCAGAACACAAAGACGCCGACATTTTTTGACGACCTTAACAATAAAACGCTTCCGAAATATTCGTTCATTGAGCCGCGGTACGGTGGTATTGACGAGCTCCCTCCCAATTCAAATCACCCGCCACAAAACGTGATCGACGGCGAGATCCTGCTGGCAACTGTTTACAACGCGATTGCGCAAAACGAGTACTACTGGCCGCGTACACTCCTTATTATCACCTACGACGAGCATGGCGGGTGTTTCGATCACGTCGTTCCGCCTGCCGCCATTTCGCCGGGCGGGGCGCCGCTGAGAAACGCTTCGTCGTTTACCTTTAATCGCTATGGTCCACGTGTACCGGCAATTCTGATATCGCCATACATCGCGGCAGGCACGGTGTTGCGACCCGCAGGCTTTGCTTACAACCCGGTTTCCGAAGGAATCACCACGGCCAACAAAGTGACGCCGTTTGATCACACTTCGATCATTAAGACAGTGATCGAGTGTTTCAACATCCAGACAAACGGTAATCCGGCGAACCTGACCCAGAGAGACCTGAACGCACCGAGTCTTCTTCCGGCACTGACTTTAACGTCTCCGAATATGAACAGTCCTGGACCAATTGCTGTACCCACTGCGCCGCCTAATTCCGGCAGCAGTACGTCTACTCACTTGAGTGACGTGTATCAGGCGATGTTGCGGAGATTTGCTTAGCTCGTTTCGTCCGCATGTCTCGGTGCAACTGAGAAAGCGTTATTGCGGCGTGGCGTCTTCGCCGAAGTGCCTGGCCAGCGAGGTGAGGTAGGAATCCAGTGTCGCCGTCTGTCCAAAGACATAGCGCGACATGAAACGGAAGAGCACGTTTGATACTTCACCGTCTTCACGAATCGTTACGCGAGTACCGCCGTTCTCCGGCGTGAACGTGTAGGTCCATTGGCCCGAATAACCGAGATCCGTATCGCGAATCCTCGTCACCATCCGCTGAGCGGGAACGTCTTCGGTCAATTCGTAGTTGACGGTTCCGTGTTTACCGACTTCACGAAAGTAAACTGGCCCAACCTGCTGCGGCTCAACCTCCATCTGCTTCACATCTGATCGCCAGCGCGGCGCCGAAGCAAAGTCACGAATGACGGCATAGACATCCTGCGGCGACCGGTGCAAAAGAATCGAGCGAGAAGCGACGTGCGCCTTCGGCAGTCGTGAGCCGATAAGCGCAGCGATGCCGGCGATCAGGACCAGTCCCCCAACAACACCCACGACAACAAAGATCGCAAGCTTCATAGGTCTCCTTTATCATCGAACGATTTCAGCCACAAAGAGGCACATAAAAGCACAAAAGGAGACCCAGCGCATCTTTGTAATTTCTGTGGCTCTTTGCGGTAGTTTCTGTGCCTCTTTATGGCTCAGCTTTGCCGCAGCGATGGCATTGGTATCGGAGCGTTGTACGTTTGCGCGCCAACTCCGACGCCGCCTTCGCACGTATTTGGCGGTGTGGTGCACACGCGGCGTGTCGAAGAGCACTCGGCGGCCCAAAACATGTAACCCAACATTCCGCTGGTCGACCCCGCGCCGTTTGGAACTACTGTCCGAACGTATGCTCCTGTCGAGCTGATCAACGAGCTGCTGAAATCAGTACATTCGGGCGCGGCCCTTGTTCCGGTAACGATGTAAAGCGCACCGGTGAACTTTGCCGGTGCGAGCGGCAAGATTGGCGGAGCAAATTGTGGCTTTCCGTCGACGTGCTCTTGCCAATCAGCTTGCGCCGCGGCGGCGCTATTGGGCTGTCTGCTCGGCACCATCGCGTTCGCGTAATCAAGCACCGGTGTCGTGGTGTTCAGCCAGTCTGCAGTGGCTTTGCGAGTCAGCGCAATGAGCCAGCGATCACCCGCAGCCAGATCGATAGTCAATCGCGCCGCGTGATTGCTTCCCGACGCGTCGTACGGCAACACTGAGCGGTAGGCGTTAATAAACGCTTGCAGTCCGGTGAGATTTGGATTGGTGTTCTCTTCATAATCGATCTCGATCCCGACTCCTAAACGTTGGGCCGCCTCGGCTGCGTTCAATCCGAGTTGAGTCGCGTTTGTCGCGAGCGCCTGGTTCCAGGCGTCTGTGTAAGTAATTCCGCCAATCGATAGCGAGACGCGCACACCTCTGGTCTTGAAGTAATCGACGACAGCCTGGTTCATACCGATGGGTATGCCTTGCGAGGTCGAAGCGTCAGTTGTTTTGTCGAGCAGTCTCAGCGGATGAACAAAACTCAACACGACCAGGTTGACGGATGGCACACCGTTGCCGCGATCGATGAGCCAACGATTCTTGGTGTCGAAGTCAGTCATGTTTCGAACACTGGCCCAGGTACAAAAATCGTTTCCACAGTGCCATGCTCCATAAACCGAGATCGGAGTGAGAACGGGTGGTTTGGTTGGCTTGGCCAGGAGTCCACTGAAGACCAAACAAACGACAATTACACTTAACCAGGCAATACGTCCGCGCATACGAACCTCCTTAAGGCAGGATGAGTTAGGTTTTGCGGGAGGAGGCTGACAATATCACTGAATCGGCGCAGTTGGAAGAAAATTTTTGTCGTTGCCAGCCAACATGTGCTGTGGCAGACTGAGCCTCGAACTTCACGCTTTCCTGATAAGTAGTTCAAACAGAATGCGCCATCCGGTAATCTCGTCGAGAGGTTGAAAGACATGTTAGACAGCTTCTGGCAGGACCTGCGTTTCGGAGCGCGAATCTTGGTGAAGCATCCTCGCTTTACCATGACGGTTTTGGTCATTTTGGCGCTGGGTATCGGGGCCAATACTGCGATCTTCAGTGTGGTCAATTCGGTGCTACTGCGTCCTCTTCCTTATCACGATTCTGACAGGCTGGTTGAGATCTCCGAAACTGCCGGAGTCACCGAAACGACTCCTGTTTTCCTGCCGGACTTCCTTGACTGGCGACAAAACAGTCAAGTCTTCGAACAAATGGCCGCCTATCGCTGGCAAGCTTTCTCGATCTCCGGAGAAAGTGAACCGGAGATGCTGCATGGTTGGTACGTCACTGCGAGTTTTTTCCCAACATTCGGAGTACAGCCGATCAAGGGGAGATTCTTTTCTCCTGGTGAGGACAGCGACGGCGCTGCGCGTGAGGTAGTTATTAGTTACCCACTTTGGCAACGACGGTTTGGCGGCGATGCTGGCATCGTCGGTCAGACAGTCAGTCTCAACAACACGCAGTATGTAGTCGTTGCGATCGCGCCTGCGCAGTTCCGCTTCGAAGACAAGATGGATGTCACAAAGAACCCGCAGCATTCTCGTCATCAGTGAAGTCGCACTTTCGGTCGTGCTCCTGGTCAGCGCAGCGCTGTTGATGAAGAGCTTCTTTCAACTGTTGCACGTCAACATTGGCTTTGATCCGCAAAAGATTCTCGCGATGAACCTTTCACTGCCCTTCTCCCGATATCCGAAACACGAGGAACGGCGCAACTTCTATTTGAATCTCTTGCAGCGAGTAGGGACGGTGCCCGGCGTAGAGAGTGTTGCAGCAGCCAATCCGCCGCCGCTCAATAGTAGAGGTTACACAACAACTGTAGTGGTGGATGGCAAACCTGCGAAAGCAAACCCTCCATCGACTGACTACGCTCTCGTGAGTCCGGGTTACTTCGAGACCTTGAAGATGTCGCTGGTCAAAGGCAGATTTTTTACGGAGCACGATATTCCTCCGAATCCGCCGATCGCAGTCATTGACGAAGATTTAGCGCGACGGCTTTTCAATCTCGGAGAAGACCCGCTCGGAAGAAAACTCAAAGTCGAACACCTCGGAGATCTTCGCGGCGACTCTCACTTCGTGGAAGTTGTGGGAATAGTAAAGACCATCGGCAGCTACGGCTTGAATAATCAGGCGCAGGTCCACATGTATGTGCCTTACCTGCAAGCGCCTCTAATGAAGTACACGCTTATGATACGGACAGACGTTTCGGATCCGATGAGTTTGACTAACGCCGTGCGCCACGAAGTGTTGGCCTGCGACGCTAATCAGCCGGTCTTTAACGTCAGGACAATTGAGCAGGACATGTCGCAAGTGGTGGCTCCGCAGCGGCTGACAGCCGTCCTGGTAGGTTTCTTTGCAGGCTTCGCGTTACTGTTGGCGGCGATTGGACTGCATGGCGTGATGGCCTACGTGGTTGAGCAACGGCGTACCGAAATCGGAGTTCGGATGGCGATCGGCGCCGGGCGAAAAGATGTTTTGAAGTTGATCGTGGGCGATGGATTAAGACTTACGGCAATCGGCATTGTGATCGGATCGATTCTGGCCTTGCTTTTCAGTCGGATTCTTTCCAGTTCGTTGTACAACGTAAGCCCGCTCGATCCGTGGATCTACGCCGGCATCACACTCCTGCTCACTCTCGTTTCAGCCGCCGCCTGCTATGGTCCAACTCGCAGAGCACTGGCCGTCGACCCCGCCATCGCTCTTCGCAACGGGTAGAAACTCCTTTGAAGTGCGACGAGTATTGGGAGTCATCATCAGATACGATCAATCCAGTATTGCGGTCTACGACTGTGATGAGCAACGGCGATTACAACCAGCTCATCATCATCGACACCATAAATCAGAGAATAGGGGAAGCGACTGAAACAGAAACTGCGAATTTCTGGTTCGATCTCAGTTGCGATTAGTGGGTAGGCCCTCACGATCCGAACCGCGCGGTCTAGTTCGTCCAGGAAGGCGAGACTTTCATCGTGCGATTGTTCCTGATACCAGGAAACTGCTTCGTCAACTTCCATCTCCGCCATAGTGAGGAAGCGGATGTCCTTCATCTTCTGTGCTTCGCCATTACCTCGTCATAAGAGACCGTCGAGATCTTTCCTGACTTATAAGCTTCCCATCGCTTTCGTGCTTCCTCAGCCCAGACGTGTTCTATTGCCGGATCGGGTCGATACAGGTCAGTGAGGATGGCGTCGACAAGGAGCAACTTCTCGTTTTCCGGTAACGCCTTGATCTTAGAGAGTAACTCATCGGTTGCTGCTGACATCTCGGTCATCCTAGCACATTTGTGCTTTATGTGCCTTTTTGTGGCTGGCTTCAGCTTTTCGGGGCGACGTAACTCCTGCGCGCTTTGACGACCAGATCCTTTTGCGTCTTCTTCCTCGCGGATGCCAATTCGATCTTTAGCTTTCGCAGCGTGCCGTCGCGTTTCTTGTTTGAAGAGACGAAGGCCATGTTGTAACGAGTGCGCAGGTGCTCGATCAGCGTGTAAACGTGGTGGTGAGATTCTCCGGTTTATCCTTCAAGACTTCCCCACCCGTTTCGTCAGCAAGCTTTTGGATGTCGAGCGTGTGGACGCCACGGATGCGGCCCACGCGTGTGGCCCAACGCATCATCCCATTTTCCATCTGCTGACCCGGTGTTTCCGGAACGATCGCGCAAACTACGCTGTCCGTTCGCGCGTTTGAGACGTTACTAACGCCGGCAGGTGAAAAAGGAGCAGCAGTAAAAGGAGAGCCAGGGCCGGGACAAATCGTTTCATAAGCACCTCCTGTTGATTGGGTTGCTTTCGCAGACACCAAGCTGTTTTCGGGGAGAGTGCTGTTTGCAACGGATGTGTGGCTTACAGTATCCGTGGGAAGAGTGCGGTTTTGGTGGACCGCATAATAGCTCGGTTTTGGTTCAAAGAACAGATCAAAATTATGGTTGCTAGGCCCTACTTCAATGCGTTTTCAATCGCAGCGCGTAAACGATTGCCGCTGTGCCCTCGTTCGTAACCGGTCCAGTGATTCACCACACTCTGATTAGTGGCGATCACAAGTGTTTGCGGGATCTCGCGCCGGCCATTCATTAAAGTTTCAGCCAGCTCGTCATCAGCCCAACCAAGCAGAAAACCGAAATTTGTTTCGCGAACGAACCTGTTTACGCGCGCCTCAGAGCGAGCCGGATCTTCCATCGTCAATCCAATGAACTTCACGTCGCGACCAAGATAATCGTTCCGCACGCTTTCATACTCCGGAATCTCTTTCCGGCATGGACCACACCACGACGCCCACAGATTTATCACCAACACTTTGCCCTGGAAATCACCGAGATGAAAGGACTTGTTATCGAGTGTTCTGATTCGACGGTCAAGCACTCTGTCGGTTAGGAACGTCAACACCGCTGCGGGTGGTTTTGGTGACGGAATCTCCGGTGCCGGGTTGAGCGGAGGTTGAACTGGCGCCGTTCTCGTCGTGTTGATTCTTCTTCCGGATTGAGGAACAGCGTAAACAGTACCGGCCACGACGAGGAACAGTAGGAGGAGTCTTTTCATAAATAAGCTCCGAGAAAGAGCGTCAAAAAGCACATAAGGATAACTCGTTTTACGCTTTTCTTAACATGATTTCCACGATTTTGCAGGATGAACGGGTTAAAATCCTACCAATGAAATCGATACTTCTTTCGTGCTTGCTTCTCATAACGATTATTGCGCTCAGATCTGACCGCGTGATAACGCAGCGGCCAGTCAAGCTTCCACCTCCGGCACCGACCCCCAACATTGACGCAGACGCATATATTCCGCCGCGGCCGCGCGGGCGGATCGCAACTGTCTCCGCAGGCGGTGGATCGCTCTCTGCGTCGATCCAGAAAGCACAAGACGATCCGGCAATCGCGGCCGTACACATAACGGGCGGCGGATCACTTCAGCGTCCTGTAATTCTCAAGAAGACCACGACGTTCGACAGTTCAACTTATTCCTGCGATGTAACCCCGGAGAACTCAATCCTTCCCGGAATACCGATTACCAACTACGGCTGCTTGCTTGTTTCTGATGGCGTTTACGTCGGAGGAACTTACAGACCGCCGCAAGCCGTTCTTGACTATTTCAAATTCGGTGACGGTCGCAAACCAAACGATCCATATCTCAAAGCCGTCCAGGCACTGACTGCCGATCAACTAGCAGGCCGAGGAACGACGATCCTTGAACCAACTTACGCAAACGGTCCCCAACCGTCGATTGAAGTGTTTCAAGCGTTGGGTGATGCGTGTTGTTCTCACACGGGCAAAGCAAAGAACATCGCGATACAGGGATTCAGGATTAAAGGCAGACAGACTGTTTACGACGGTGGCGTACGTTCCACAGTTCTGCTCGGCAATTGTGAACGCTGTGCAGTGATGGATGTTTATCTTGAAGACACGGGCTCAATCGGAGTAACGGCTGGTGGTTCTGCGCTCGAGTTTAAGAACCCAGATGGCACCGTGAACAAGAATAACTTTGCTCGCGATGTTGTGCTCGCACGAAACATTTTCTCAGGTGTGGCGGCTGCGAACACAGCAACGATCAATACAGAAGATGCTTACATCTTTAACAACTACGTTCGCCGGCCCGGACACCATAATCCGCGTTTCGGTGGTGGTGTCTGCGGTCACGACCACGAGACAAATAGTTCCGCGGATCACACGAAAAACATTTACGTCTACAACAACCTCTACGACTATGAAGACGCTCACCTGGAGGCAGCCGGCAATGCGATTTGTTTGCAAGATCCTTATGCCGGAGCGAATCGCGGTCGAGTAGTCGCGGCCAATAATGTGATTATCGGCGGACGCGATGACGTCATACACAGGTTTCTGAGTAATGGGTTGTTTTTGAATGGTCTGAAGGATTGTCAGATCCTCAACAACTACGTCTTCAGGACAGGGCAGAATGCAATCCAGGTGTATGGGATCTCGAACTGTTTGATTCAAGACAATGTCTTTGACTCGACTGGTGGAGGTGGCAATTCCACCTTTTGGTCCACGGGGATGAAAGACACGATTGTGAGGCGGAATCCGTATATTCTGCGCAATATTCCAATTAACATGCAAGCTGGCTTTGTGGAGATCTGTGGCGAAAGAAATCAGTACATCGACAACACGGCCCCCGGCGTCGCTGGCCCACTGCCGCCAACCCGCCGCTGTCCGTGAAGAGAATCGCTTCTCAGTTCGCGTGGTTTTGCGAGCGTCACGCGTCACGTCTGTCTGAGATGAGGGCCCGCGAAGCGGGCGAAAGCATATAGCCCAGGGTGGAGCGAGGCTTTGCGAGCGCAACCCTGGGTCCAGGCGTGTTAGAAAAAATTTCAGCCCGCGAAGCGGGCGGCAGCCCGTATCCTGAAGCCTATCGCCCGCTTCGCGGGCTCACAATTCTTAATACGGATTGGTCCTAGGGTTCCGCGAGCAAGCTCGCTCCACCCTGGGCTACAGGCTTACACGCGCTTCGCGCGTGATCCATTCATACTGCCGGTGCGAGTTGTACTATAGTTTGAGGTCGTAATCCTACATTGGAGCAACCCGCGATGAAGAGCTATCGCAAGGAACTGTGGTTCAACGTGCCGAGTCGGCGGGCGTTTATCAATATCACGCCGCAGGTGGAGCAGTGTTTGGCGGAAACTGGAGTAAGAGAGGGGTTGGCATTGGTGAATGCGATGCATATAACGGCGTCTGTTTTCATTAACGACGATGAGAGCGGACTCCACCGGGACTACGAAACCTGGCTTGAACAACTCGCGCCGCACGAACCCATCAGCCGCTATCATCACAACAAAACTGGCGAAGACAACGCTGACGCTCACATCAAAAGACAGGTGATGGGCCGCGAGGTTGTCGTGGCAATAACAAACGGTCAGTTGGACTTCGGACCGTGGGAGCAGATCTTTTACGGCGAGTTTGACGGCGGGCGTAGGAAGCGTGTGCTGGTGAAAATCATCGGTGAGTAGCGGTTAACAGCATGCGATACACCGCGAACGCGGTGATAGACGCCAATGCTATGAGAGCTGCTGAACCTCCGAGCGTCACCAGTTTTCCGTTCTCACTCCTTTTTACGAAGAACCAACCCAACAACAACCCGGCGACGAGGCCACCGAAGTGGGCCGCGTTGTCAATGAACGCGAAGCCGACCACTCCAAGCGCGCCCGTCAACACTATCACCTCAATCATCCGCCTCAAATATTTGGGTGGATATCTGGTCCGATCAAAATAAGCGGTAATCGTGATGAATCCGAACAAACCCATCAGCCCGCCAGAAGCGCCGACCGATGTGCTGTTTGGATATAACAAAACACTGAACACGCTTCCGACAACCGCTGTGAGAAGAAATATCAACGGTACGTAAGCACGCTGCACCGTTTGTTCTACTATTTTCGATAACGAAACCAACGCAAGCAAATTCATCCAGAAATGCATGAAGTTCGCATGCATCACGGTTGCCGTAAACAAACGCCAGATCTCTCCATTCCACACCGCAGGTTTTACCAGGCCGGCAACTTCAATCGAGTTTTCCAGGAACGACTGAATTACAAACACCACCACGATGCATGCTGCGAGCGTGAAGCTGTAACCACTCAGAGGCTTGTTTTTGATCCAGGCTGCAAAACGCGCAGTGGCGGCGTCGCTCATCGCGTCTTCTTGCGTGTAGTGACGCGAACCCGCGTATACCCAGATCCCATCGATTAGAAAAACCGCGCCAAGCACAAACAAGAAGCTGCGATAGACCAGACTCCATTCGTGAAGAACGATCGCAGTCAGGACGTCGAACACTACCAGTCCGGCACCGAATAGAATCGTATTCCGCGCTTCCCTGCGTATGTTGCGGCGAAATGCGTCGATGAGAAAGGGAACACTTTCCGGAAGAACTGGCTCAGGAGTGTCGGGCGTCCAGACGTAACTCATTTCCGCCCCACGTTGGACCAACTCGATTAATTGCTCACGAGTCCGGCCGATAGCCTGTCCTTTTAAGACGTAACCGTAATCCCAACCAGCAGGCTTCGCTGGAACCGAATGAGGCAAATTCCATTTGTGTTGTTGAAGTGAAGTCAGCAAGACCAGTTAGGTCACCTCTTGAGTGGACGAGACTTGTTTAGGTGCTGCTCCAGAGCCTGTCGAACATCGCCGAGATGATCCTGAACGTGTTCGGTCTCTTCTTTGAGGATCTCCTTAATCGTCGCCGGTTCCGGCTCCGCTCCAGGCGCGCCGAGCCGCCGAACCTCCAGGTCAGTGTCAGCACTTGTTGCGATGAGAAGCGTCGAAATGTGTTCGGTCAGACCGCGCAGGAGTTCGAGTGCAGGTCCAACAGGAAGTTTTTGGTAGCCGAGACGCTTCATCCATTTTCGATCCGGAACGAGCCACGACCAGTCGTAAGTGCATCCGCTCGATCCCAGCGCTGCTATTATCATGCTACAAGCAATCAAATTGGCTTCGACCAAATGGTGAACCGTCTCGCGGATGGTCCATCCTTCGTTCCCTGCCGCGAGGTCGAGTTCCTCGTCGCTCAGACTCGCAATGGCCGACGAGATAAGGTTAGGAACTTCCCGCCACTCGTCTATGAAGTTCTTTGATTCAGCAGTCATGAGACTATTCACGATGACGTGAGAACAACACGGAACCGCACTTTCCCGCTGTGCATCTGTTCGTATGCTTCCGCCACTCGCTCGAGCGGATACTTTTCGATCATCGGATGCACGCCGCTCAACACACTAAATTCCATCGTGTCTTGCGAATCCTTCGCTGTGCCTGAATACCAACCGGCAACTGAACTCCGTCGCGCGATCAACGAGAACACGCCGATCGTCAGTGGCTCCGCGGGCGCGGCGGGCACCAGCAGTTTGCCGCTTGGTGCCAATCCATCCACTAGCGGAGAGATCGCCTGCGCACTCGGAGCCGTTGCGAGAATTACATTCGCGCCGCCGAGTTTTTGCAGCTCGGCCGCGACGTCTGTTGCCGTTGCGTCGATGTAATGATGAGCACCGAGCTTTCGCGCCAACGGCTCTTTGTCGTTGCCTCGATTGATTGCGACTGTTTCAAAACCCATCTGCCGCGCGTACTGAACTCCGAGATGTCCGAGTCCACCGATGCCGTGCACAGCGACTACGTCTCCAGCGCGTGCGCCGGAATTTCGAAGCGCATTGAAAACCGTAACGCCCGCGCACATGAATGGCCCCGCTTCCTCTGCCGGCAGCTCATTGGGAATCGCAGCGAGCGTAGTTGCCGGCGCAATCATGTACTCGGCATAGCCTCCGTCAAAATCAAATCCAGTGACCTTTCGATTGACGCACATCGCGAAATCACCGCGCCGGCACTGCTCGCATACGAAACAGTGTCCGCCATGCCAGCCAACGCCGACGCGTTGACCGTTCTGCCACGCAGTAACATTGTCGCCGAGTGCATCGATGTGCCCTGCGACTTCATGACCCGGCACACGCGGATACTGAAGTCCCGGCCAGAGACCTTCTTTGACGAGTAGATCGCTATGGCAAATGCCACACGCTTCGACTTTTACGCGCACCTGTCCAACGCCAGGCTCCGGTGTATCGCGTTCTATTAATTCCCATTCCCCGCCGGGTTTGCTTATCTGTGCTGCTTTCATTTCTTACTTCGTCGGCTTTCATGCAGGCTTATTGTGGTGGTCTGAGGTGTACTATAGTTTTAAGTTCGTAATCCCACAACGGCGCGGGTGGACACGTTGGAATGTCATCTGTCGAAGCAGATTTTGATCGTCTGGCCTTGCTCGATGACGAGGGTTGGACTGCGAACAACCACTATCAGAATTTCTTACTCAAACATGTCCCTCAGAATTGTGAAAACGCACTCGAGATCGGCTGCGGCACCGGAGCATTCGCGAGACGTTTGGCTGAGCGTTGCGGGCGAGTCACCGCGCTCGATCTGTCGCCCGAGATGATTCGTGTCGCACGTTCGCGTTCGAGCCAATTCGATAATCTCGAATTTCAGTTGGCCGACGCAATGACGTGGGACTTTCCGAAATCACACTTCGATTACATCTGTTCCATCGCCACGCTTCATCACCTGCACCAGCGTGAATTGTTAGTGAAGATCAAAGACGCGCTGAAGCCTCGAGGTGTTTTGGTGGTTCTGGATCTCGTCGCGTCGAACAGTTTGCGTGAACGGGTGCTCGACGTTATCGGCCTGGGTGTGAGTGGCACTTTGCGGCTGATTCACAACGGTCGGTTAAAACCACCCGCCGCGGTTCGCAAGGCATGGGAGCAACACGGCAAACACGATTCTTATTCGAGTATCAGTGAGATGCGTGCTCTTGCAGATGAAATCTTGCCCGGCGCGATCGTCAGGAGACATTTGTTGTGGCGTTATACGCTCGTCTACGAGAAACCATCTTAAGCCACAGATGAACACGGATGGACGCGGATAATAATCCTATTCATCTGCGATCATCTGCGTTTATCTGCGGATTACATCTTCATTATCCGAAGCGTGGGTTTTTCACGAGCCTTCAATTTGAAGCGGTCCCGCAAAGCTGCTGAGGTAATCTATGCTCTAACACTGGTCCGGGATGCAACCGATTCCCGACATCTGTCTCTAGCTTGTTTCAACACAACAATGACCGCTTCCCCCGTTCTCCAGTAAAACTGCGCTAATTCAATTCGGCACCTCACTTGCTCATGGTCCATCGTTGATTGTCCTGATCTCAAACGGGAGTAATCTGATGAACCCATCATCTTACATCGCCAAATCACCGAAGCCTTCCTCCAGAGTTCTGAGCTGTCTCGCGATAAGTTTCTTGCTCGTCTGTGCCTCGAGTGCGCGGGCGCAGGAAAAGAATCCAAAGTATGAAATCGGTCTTCAGTTCGCCACCTTGAACGTTACTGAAAAATCGGACAAAGATAGTGGGTTAGGTGTGCGGTTCACTTACAACCTGAACGACTACCTGGGACTGGAAGCTGAAACAAACGGGTTTCCGCAAACGCGTGAAGGCGGCGGCAACAATGAAACGCAAGGATTGTTCGGTGTGCGCGTCGGAAAGCGCAACGCACGCTATGGCTTATTTGCGAAAGCGCGGCCGGGCGTCACGCGTTTCTATTTACTTGGAATCACTCCGGGGCCGAACGTCTTTGAGCAAGGCCACGCACGATTCACGGTCGACGTTGGTGGCGTATTCGAGTATTACCCCACCCGCCATACGGCGGTCCGCGTGGATGTTGGCGACACGATGGTCCGTTTCAAAACAGGGGATTTCTTTTATCAACGCTTGGACACGCCGATGTTTGTCCAAAGAAAGTTGAGCCATAACCTACAAATCAACATCGGCTTCGCGTTCCGATTTTGACCGTGTGTTCTGATTATCAGTCGACTCTGAGGTGGTGAGCTATTAGCCTCGCCACTTCAGCGTGATATTCGCTCCAGGAGTCCCACACGAGCTGTGCCCATTCACGTACGACCCTGATGTGATCTTCAACTGAATCGCAAATAGCTACATCAAAGACGGTCAGCGAGTTCCGCTGAGTTGGAGGTTCGTAGTGCGGCCAGACTTCAATGGCGGCGACCATGCGCTGAAGCAACGGCGGTACATACGGTGAACGAATGCGTTTTTCTATTGAGAGATAAAGTCCAAATAGGTGAACGTCAACTGACTTGTCCGGGTGTGGTCCGCCGGCGTGTTGAACCGCATATGCATCAACCGTCATTTGATGGACCTGCCCAAACAAAAAGGCATTACTGTATTCGGTCCCGAGCACTTCTGTGTATAAGTCCCAGCACTCCGCACTCGTGTTGTAGTAGCTACGAGCCGCGGTCGTATCGCGGACGGGCATGCTCAATCCGCAACCAGGACAAATGCTATCCTGAAGTACTGACATCACTCATTTAGCCAGCAACTGGTCTAATTTCTTGCTGTACTCATCGACGTTATTACGCTTGATGACAACTGTAGGAACGAAGATCATTTTGTTGGCGGGGATCACTGAACGGTCGCCCTTCAGGACCTGCGCCGCCGTCTTAACCGCTTGGTATCCGTAGTCGAATGGCTGCTGCGCCACTGTGCCGAAGATTACCCCTTCCTTGATCGCTGCGAGTGTCTCCCGTTGATCGTCGAAGCACACGATCTTAACTTTACCGAGCTTCGACTCAGGTTTAAGTGCTTGCACAATCGCAGGACCGTTGTAGGACCACAAACCCACCATGCCTGCTATGTCAGGATATTTTTTCGCCGTTTCATACGCGTTATCTCTGGCGGTCGAAGAATTAGCATCATCGGTCATAAGGTCGATAATGACGACGTTTGAACCCTGCAGCGATTCCTTTAACCCTTCAAAGCGTTCCTGTGCGTTTTGCACTTCGCGTTTACCGACGAAGACCATGATCTTTCCACCCTGTGGCAAAGCTTGCTTGACGAGTTCGCCGGCCTGCCGACCAGCCGCCCGGTTGTCCGCACCGAGGTAGAGAGCGCGATCGGTATCGGGCGCGTCGCTGTCCTGAGTCATCACGAAAGCTCTCTTTGCCGCATCATTAATTACCTTCTTTTGACCAGCAGGATCGACCGGGCTGATAGCAATGGCATCAGCCTCATCACGGTCCAGTGCCTGTCGAATGAGGCCATTCTGCTCTTCGATCGCTCCGGTATTGGTGGTTTTAAAGACCACTGTCACATCGGAGAGTTCTGCGTCAGCCTTCTCGCATCCTTTACGCGCGAGGTCCCAGAAGTCGGAGGTGCTGTTAGTAATGAAGGCCACGGTTTTTATCGCTTTCGGCGCTTTAGGTGGAGAGGCACAACTGACTGACAGACTCAAGACAAGGGTCAGCGCGTAAACCAACTTACAGTGAATTGATCTTTTCATGACTGGAGTCTCCTATTGATGACGATCTTGTTGGCACACATTGGAGATCTACTCGGTGATCTAATTCTCGTGAGGCTCTAAATTTCGCGCAAGAGATGCACAGTATAATCGTCTGCTACTTCAGTTGACAGGACGGGCGGTGTAATTTGATGGGAGGGGATTGACGTTCTCGTGCGCAAGACGTATGTTGTAAACAACTAACTGGCCGGTAAATCTTCCATTATCCCTACCCGACTGCCGTTCCCTTGACCAGTAATTTCAGATTCAAGGGGGACACTGTGAGCACAACAAAGAGGTCCACTCTAGCAGCATTGCTGATGCTGAGCTGCTTTTGGGTAACGGCAGCGAGGACAAAGCAGCGTACTTTAACGCGTGCTGAGCTCCAACAGGCGGAAGCTCGGCTGGCGGAGATGGGCTACGGGCCCGGCCGAGTTGATGGAGTGATTGATGACGATACGCGAAAGGCGTTAATCGGTTTTCAGAAGTGGCAAGGTCGCAGGATAACCGGCCAGCTCAGTCGCAAAGAGTTCGAGGCGATCATGAGCGCGCCCGCGCCGCAAGCGAGAGACTCAGGTTATCGTCATGTGGAAGTGGACCTCGAGCGGCAAGTACTCTTGTTGACTGATGATGACGGCGCAGTCATAAGAATGCTTCCTGTCTCGACCGGCAGCAACAAACAGTATGACGAAAAAGGAATGCGCGGGCTGGCTTACACGCCGACTGGTCGCTTCAGAATCTATGCGAAGTTATCAGGCTGGAGAAAATCGCCTCTGGGATTGCTTTATTATCCAAACTACTTCAGCGATGGTCTCGCGATTCACGGCAATCCCTCTGTGCCTCATTCACCGCAGAGTCATGGTTGCGTTCGCATTCCAATGTCAGCCGCCATCGAAATAAGCAGAGCGTTGCCGGTAGGAACGATTCTGCTGATTTACGATAGTCAGTCGTTCGTCTCTGCGAAAGACTGGGCCGAAGCAGATAGGCAAAAGCAGGATTAATAAGCTCTTGATGGATGGTGTAACCTTGCAATGAGGTCTTCTATAGTATATGGATGTGCGGGCGTGGCATTGATCGTAGGCCACAGTCTGAGTTGAAATCCTTCGCTGAAAGCGAGATCCACTATGTCACAGACTCCCACCGGTCTCTATTCACTGCCGCTCGCTCCGGAAAGTACGAAGCATCTCGGCTCCGACCCGATACCGCTTAATACCGGTGCGCCGCCATTCCCAGTGCACCCCAAGGTGCGCGAAGAGATTATTAAAGCGGTCGAAGCAAGCAAAGAAAAACTCTCTTACCCACCGACGCGCGGGATAAAAGCCCTGCAGGAGAAAGTCGCCCACAATTATGGCTATCCAGAAGAAGGCATCATCATCACTTACGGCGCCTCCCAAGCTCTATACAACATCCTCGATTCCGCCATCGGCGATGAAGACGTCTTGATCCCTGCGCCGTTCTGGTTCGCCTTCCCGAACATCGTCGCGCAAGGCCGAGGCAAGCTCAAGATCATTCAGACGAGTGCCGAGAATGGTTTTAAGCTCACCCCGCAAGAGCTCGCACAAAACATCACGTGGAAGAGTCGCATACTGATTCTCACCAACCCGAATAATCCGACTGGGACAGTTTACACGCGCGAAGAATTAGACGCGCTGGTTAAAGTGCTAATGAAACACCCGCGTCTGTTGGTGGTTTCTGATGAGGTTTATAACCTTGTCTTGGTGGATGAGAAGATCTGCCCGAGCATAAGCAGTTGGCCGGAAGTTCGTGACAGAGTGTTGACGATCAACAGCCTGTCGAAGAACTACGCCATGTCGGGGTTGCGAGTCGGGTTCATCGCCGCGCATCCGGCATGGGCTGACATTTATCTCCAGAAGCAGAATTACGCCACGTCGGGAGTCAATGAATTCCTGCAACGCGGGGCGTTGGCTGCGCTCGAAGCCACCGACGAGATTATCCCGGCGATAGTCGAGAAACTGAAGGTTAGGCGGGCGAAGGCTATCGAGTTGTTGAATACGGTTCCGAATACTTCGTACATCACTCCGCAGTCGGCCTATTTCTTCTTCTGGAACATCGAACATTACATCGGTTGTCGAACTGAGGATGGCAAGTTGATTCGGACTGATGTGGATCTGGTGGATTATCTTTTGCAGGACGCAAATGTCGCCGTCGTCGCGGGCAGCCTGTGCGGCACGCCTGGATATTTTCGAATTACCTACGCCATCGCGGAAGACATTTTTGAGAAAGCGATCCAACATATCAAGGAGAGCCTGGGGAAACTCAGATGCGATTAAGGGTGAAGGCTTGCACGACGCTCGCAAATTTGTGTTCATATTCGCGCTTTTCGCATACTATTCTCTGACAACATCACATTGCCTGGCACAGTCGGCTCAAGATCGAATTGCGTTGACGAACTTCAACGGTCAAATAACCGGTCTGAAAACGATTCAGGTGGTCCCCTATCAAAGCGATCCAGCCCTCGGCAAAAGTGCACAAATAGCTTTTGATGATCAGTTTACCTATCTCGCCACGCCGGATGGACTCTTCCGTACGTCACGGATCATAACGCCCGACTCGCCGATAACTTTTCTGGGCTTCGCGAACTATCTAATCCTGAATCTATACGTCCATCAGAACGTGTTGTATGTGCTCAAACTAGGTGGAGACCCGAGATCAAATACGTTGGAAGCACACTCGTTCCTAAAGTCCACTGATCACGGTCAAACGTTCATTCCTCTCGATGAAGGCTTGAAGTGGTGTTATCAGGGCGAACACTGCCAATACATGCACGTCAGGCAAGCCTTTTTTAGAAATAACCTGATCTTTGTGACGAGTGGCGGTGGCAGCAATTTTTACGTTTCCAAGGATGAAGGAAAGAGCTGGATAGTTCTGCTGGGCTTCTCGGAGCCGAACGCATGCACCGATGCAGCAGTCGAAATGGTCGGCAGGAAAGTACTCATGGGTGGTGAGTGTCCGCTCGATTCTGCTTATCTGAGCGTGGGTACGTTGCGAGAAGATATGCTTGGTTGGGCTGATGGTGGCTTTCCTCGGATGGTAATGGGTTTAAAGGAATTGCAGAACCGTAATGTCCAGTTTATTCGGCACTCACCAAACACCTCGTTTGCACTAACTGGGGTAGAAGGAGCTTTGTTGAGAAGCAGTGATTTAGGTGAAACGTACCAGTACAAACTTAACTATCCCCAGGTCAACCCAAACAAGTATCCGTACATACATGAAGTTTTGGATGCTGGAAGGTATAAAGACTTATTCATCGCTGGTGGTTTCGATAAGAGCACACTCGTTGGGTATCTTGCTTATTCCTTCGATCACGGAGACACGTGGACTGATATTTCACATCTGATTAATACGCCCGAGTATTCCTCGTTGGAAGTCACGTTCATCCGCGAAGATCCGAGCGGGCGAGTCCTTCTCGGCATAGCTAAAAAGAACGAGCAAAAAATTGTAATCGCTGAGGTGCTAATTACAGCACCGCTCACTCTTCTCACTAATGGAAATCAGCAGGACGCGCTGGCGCTCGACTCAGTGACTCAATTAGCTGGTCCATTCTCTCCGTTTAATGACTTCAACTTCAGCAGCGATGGTCGCACACGTATCTCGCTATTTGCCACAAATATAGCGCCGGCCGATGAGAACATTTTGGCAATCACAGTTAAAGGCGAGGATAACCAACACAATAGTTATCAGTTGCCGGTTGAATGGGTGGGTAGCACGCCCGGTTATCCCTGGATGACACAGATCGTTGTCCGCCTGCCGGACGCAATAGCGCAGGCAGGGGACGTCAGCGTGCAGGTTGCGGTACGAGGGTCAGCAAGTAACAACGCGTTGCTGAGCATTCACTGAAGACTTCGCAGTATCAAGCCACAGATTAGGAGAGCACACCATGATTGACCGTTCCATTTGTGTCCCGTGTGAACGTCATTTGACTATCGGGAAATGGAATGACTGATATAGTCTTCCATCACTCAGGTTGTGGCCGAAGTGATGCGTAGCTGAATGGAATAAGCCTGCAGGGAACATCACGGCTCGATCGTAAAGGTTTCCGATACGATCAATCTCGATCCACGACTTTCGCTTCCAGCCGTCACGCTCAATCATCAGTTTCAATTGTTCGAAGCTCAAACCCAATCTCAATGCGTCACGCCTGGTGGGTTTCGCAGTTAAACCTGTCTCGCGGTGCTGCCAGAAGGATGTGCCACAGTCACTCGGCGCATCGGGAGTTAAATACACCAGGAGCGACATCCACGCTGGTGGTTCGTCGAAGTGTATTTTGACTCTTTCTGCATGTTGTCCCTTGGAGAATGCAGTGAAGAACACGCCATTGCCGCCTTCGGTGGATTTAGATTCGTCCCAATAGTCGATTTGAACCCTAAACGTTCTCTCGATCAGGCTCTTGATTCGTCTCGGCTGCCAGACTTGAGTGCGCCAACCAGTGACATCCTCCGGCTCTGAATACTTCATAGCAAGAGCTCTTTCCCGAACGTTGTCCGGATAGGCGTAAAAGCGATCGACTATTTGGATCCAGCTTTTCATGAGGACACTCATTTTCGTCGGTTACGGTGAAAGCGCCGTGCACACCTGCTGGGTACAGGCGAACGTCTGTTTCGTTATGACCGATACCGGCTGTGTGCCGAGTAAGGCCGGCTGGAAACGCACTTTTCTGATCGCCTCGATGGCTCGTTCAGTCAACCCAAAGGGCAACGGCTCCTCGATCGTAATGTCTGACACACGGCCGTTGCTACATACGATCAGTTGCAAAACAATTTTTCCTTCCACTTTGTTTTGAACCGCGTCAGCGGTGTACGACACTTGAAGCTGCTCCTTTATGAACGCCATCTGCGTAACACCAGACCGTCTGTAGATTGGGCTGGGGCATTCTTCGTCTTCAGAACTGTTCGAAGGTGGGTCCTTTTCGGCCTTATCGACTGGAGCTTGCGGAGACATTTCCGGCGGCGATATTTGCGTCGGGGGCGGCACTGTGGGACTTGGCGCCGGTACAGCGACAGCGCTTGCCGGGCGTTCGAGCGCGAGAATTTCTTGCCACAAGCGAGCCTGCAAATCCCAGTTCAATGGTCTTACTCTTGCAACGACCTCTCGAGCGGTAGAGTTTTGTCCGAGCCTGACATATGCGATTCCCATGTTATATAAAGCACCGGCGTAATCGGGAACGAGGCGCACCGCTTCGCGATAAGCTGTCACAGCCTCTTTCCAGCGACTGAGACCCGCATACGCAAGTCCCAGATTATTGTAAGCATCCGCCCATTCGGGCTTGAGCTCGAGGGCTTTTCTATTCGAGGTTATTGCCTCTTCGTATTTCTTCTCCTTGATCTGGGCCAATCCAAGGTCATATTGAGCTGCGGCTGAGTTGGGTCGCAGACTGACGGCACGCTCGAGTATGGTAAGCGCTTCAGGGTATACCCCTTCGGTAATCAACTGAGCGCCCAGATTAACGTGAGCTTCAACACTGTTGGAATTGGCCTGAACGACTTCGCGAAGTGTGATGCCTGGGGTCTTTTCATTTAGTCCGGTATGTTTTTCGTTGTAGCGAGCTTCCAAAGCAGCGAGATTAGCAGCGCCGCCTGCATGTTTTGGATCGACTGCTATCAGTTTCCTGAAATAGTCTTTCGCCTGGTCTAATTGATCCAGCTTAAAACTGATGTAACCCGCCTGAAAGAGTGCCTCGACATCATTCGGTTCACGTTGCAATAGCGATTGATACTGGGCCAGTGCTTTGTCTGGCATCCCACGAAGTCTGTAAATCTCCGCCAGATACCGGAAAGTCCCCGAGTGACTCACCGAATAGTCGACGCTCCGGGCTTTCCCGTAGCCATCGGAAGCTTCATCCAACTTGTCGGCATTGAATAACATGGTGGCCCAATAGAAGTATCCGTTAGCATCGATACCTCTGAGATCGGCGCCTTCCTTAAAAACTTCAGCGGCCTTCAACCACTGCTGATCGTTAGCGTAGGCTTCTCCAAGATAGTAAAAGTCTTCCTTGATATAGCGCTTCAACGCTTTTATGCGAGTGAGGTAAGTGATGGCCTCCGCACTTCTGCCAGACTTGCTTAACGCCACGCCTAAGCTGCTGATCGTATCCGTGTCTTCAGGCTTCAACTTGCGGGCGTTTTCAAGTGGCTCAACCGCTTGCGTATACCTTCCGTTCTCGAGATGAAGCCGGCCCACATAATATTGTGCATCCCAAACAGCGGGATTCTGCGCGATTGCCTCCTGGTAGAGTTTGAGTGCTTCGTCGTCACGCCGGAGCTCGTAGTAGCATCGCGCCAGGCCAGTCAACATCTCGATTGAGTTAGGATCCTGTTTCCTGGCGTATTCCAAATAGTGCAGCGCGGTTTGAGCATCTGAGTCCTCAATCAGCCCATTCCCAATTCGCACGGCTTGAGCGGCGGACATTGGAAACGGCAACTGAAGATCATTCGAGCCGTCGTTCTTTGCAGTGGTTTGCCGCGCAGATACAACCGGAACGTTTAAAGGCCGCGGCGCCATCTTTTCCTGAGGGGGAGCGGCAATCAGATAGATCGGGTGAGCTTCGATTGGGTGCCGGTCAGTAACAACGGCAACGGTTTCCTCCGCCTGGTTTCTTATTTCGGCAACTGACAGGACGAGCAGCACCAGCAGGAGATAAGCCATCCAGCGGTGGTTGTGTTTGAACTTTCGCTTTGCGTGCTGCATGCACTGAAGGCCAGCGCTAATCTCGATCACGAGCTAGCCGGAAGCCGATCGTGGGAAACTTTGAGTTTTCGTCACCGAACCAGTTACGATCTGTGGCGTCGTGAAACTCACTATTAATCTTCTCAAAGAATGAACCGCCCCTTTGCACACGAGCATTTTTGACCACGGGGCGTCCGCTGTCGTAAAAGCGTGGTTTCGACGACGTCCATTCCCACACGTTGCCAACCATGTCCTGTACTCCGTTCTGCGTCGCGCCTTGAGGGAAAGAACCTACGTCTACCGGACTCCTCTTTTGATTGATATTGGCCCGTCCCTCTTCCCACGAGTTTCCCCACGGGAACAAAGAATTCCTGGAACCATTACGAGCCGTATATTCCCACTCTTCTTCCGTGGGTAATCGGTAGATGACCCCATCGCGCTTCGAAAGCCACGCGGCAAAGGCTTCCACATCTTTGGGTGAAACATTGGTCACGGGCCAATGCGCACGACCTGACGGCGGATTGTTGCCGTTCCACGGCTCCCAGTAGCTTCCTTTCAGCGTCGGATTGATTGCCGGCGCTGGTCTGCCGGTATTCCTAATGAACTCGGCATACTCAGCGTTAGTAACTTCGTACTTATCTAAATAGAAGGACGGCACCGTAACCGTGTGCTCTCCTTTCTGTTCCTCCCCCGTGTTGTTCGAGCCCATTGTGAAAGTGCCGCCTTCAATCAACACCATCTCGCGCTTCGTGTTAGCTGCCCCGGTAGCTTGCGAGTGCAAGCCAGGCGGTTCAGCAACTTCTTTGCGGGAATAAACAAACGCGGAAAGGACGATCAAGCCGAGGACCACGACTCCCGCGACTACCGGTACGGCAAATCGCTTTTTAAGGAAGTTTCCAACAAGGCTCTGGTGGCTGATCACAACGCGACCGGGTAGTCGTTGATCGGTCGGCGGAGGAACAGGAAGTTTACTTTTGGGTTGAGGCGGAACAACTTTTTCACTGCCGGCGACAGGCGCGCTTTCTTCTGCCCTGCGAGGTACTGGTTCACTTGCTTTGGGCGACGACTCCGGCTGATTCGTCGCCGGCAGCTTCAAAGGTCGCGGTAACTTTGCCGTGTCATTCTCGCTTTGCGGAACTGATCCACGAACAGTGTTCACATCCTTAGCAAACCGGGGAGTGACGGGTTCTTCGCTTACGTTTACATGGGCGCTTTCACGAGCGCCTAAAGGGTCTGCTTCAACGGCTATTAATTGATTAGTTTTACGACGCTGAGTGACTGTCGTGGATTTGCCAGTGCTGCGTCTCTTTGCCTTTGGTTTCGCTGGCGCTGGACGGAGCACCGCCTGTTCGAGCTCTGCGATGAATTCCTCCACGGACGGCGTACGCGTCTCCGGCTGCTTCTCGAGGGCGCGATGGACCACCTTCTCGACTTCCGGCGAAATGCCTGATCCGGGAGTTGCCAACGGAGGTGGTGGATCCATCAAATGCTTTTTCATGATGGCGGGAATGTTGGAACCCTTGTAAGGTACGTCTCCCGTCAGCATCTCATAGAGGATTATGCCAAGGCTGTAAACGTCACATCTTCTATCAGTCTCTTCCCCGGACCATTGCTCCGGCGCCATGTAAGCAGGTGAACCAACGATTCCAACTGTTTTGGCGGCAACGAACGAACCAAACAGATCAGTAGACTTGATCTTGGCGAGACCAAAATCGAGAATGCGAATCTGATCGCGCACCGTCCCGCCGGATTCAATCATTATGTTAAGTGGTTTGAGGTCCCGATGAACGATGCCATGTTTGTGTGCGGCGCAAAGTGCCGAAGTTATCACTTGCAGGTATTCAAGTGCTTCATGGGGCGTAAATCGTCCCTTGTTGATTATCACGGTCTCAAGCGACACACCCTCAACAAACTCCATTACGATATAAGGGATTTTTTCTTCGAGCAATCCGTAATCCAGGACCGCGATTATGTTGGGGTGATCAATTGCGGCGGCGGCCATCGCTTCCTGATGGAACCGCTTCACGAACGATGCGTCGTTACCTATGAGATTGAGTTTTATTATCTTGATGGCGCGAGTCTTTTTCAGGAATTTATGGTGCGCCTTGTACACAATTCCCATCCCGCCTTCACCGAGCCGGCGTTCAAGAACATACTTACCCTCGAGGGCAACGTTGCCAGGTAACGAGTGAAATGTCGCACACCCGTCATCTGGACACTGAGCAACCGTGTCGTCATAACAACTAAAACAGGAGGGGCATTCTCTCATGTCGGGTGAAGCCGTGTTGCTGGCCCAATTGCTAAGGAACGAAATACTTTGCCCGCCCGGAATGCGGCAATGGTGCGTTTGCCTTCGAGTGTGGCGGGCCTAACCAGGTTCGGAACAGATGGCGGGAATTCTAACAACTTTGCCGCAGGCCAGCAAACCTCAAACATGGACCGATCTTGTTAGACCGTTACCGTTTGGTTTATTCTGCGTGCCGCGATGATCCTCCGGTTCAAACTCCGAGCTTTACAGCTACTGCTTTCAGTTGTGGCATTTCTCGTTTGCGGGCTGGCAGTGACTACTGTGGCTCTGGCCCAACGACTGCCTAAAGCAACCGGCAGAGAACCCGAAAACAAAGCAGCTTCTGCACGGCGGGAACATCGTCATAAAGCACGTCAAACAGCACCGGCTATATCAAGAAGTCCGGCCTCGGTCGAATCTGATAAATTCCTCGATCTCGGTGACAGCTTTCGTGAGCGGAAAAAATGGAAAGCTGCCGAGGCTGCCTACAAAGAAGCTGTCAACGTCTGGCCCGGCAATGCTGATGCCCTGCTGGAACTCGGCTTTCTTTACCTCGACACAAACAAAATTGACGAAGCGCAGCAGACTCATGGCAAGCTGCGTTCACTCAACGCATCTTACGCTTCCGACCTGCTTGCGGAAATAAACAGACGCAAGGCCGCGCTGGCCCATTAGTCCTTCACCGTCACTATTGTTTGACCCCGAATTAACGAAAATGCCTGTCTGATTGTACCTTAGTTGTTCCTCACCTTTCCGTCGTCGCTTACCTTTTACCCTTCTACTAAGCCAGCTCTTGACAGGCTGACTAGCGAACAATAGAGTGCAGTAGTGAAATTGCGTGCAAATTTATCTACTTAGGATTTAACGTATGAAACTTGCGCGGGACATAATGAGTCTGTCGACCTTCAAGCGCGACAGCAACAAAGTAATGCGCCAAATGAAGAAAACTAAAGAGCCGGTTGTTCTGACTGTCAACGGCAAGGCTGCGGTGGTAGTCCAGGATGCCGAAAGTTATCAGAAACTACTTGAGCTCAAAGAGCGGTCGGAGGTTGTCGAGATCCTGCGTCAACGCCTGGCGTCACGGAGTCGTAAGAAAGGACGACCAGCAGAGGACTTTTTCAATGAGTTCTTCGCCAAGAATAACATCCCAGTCGAAGACTGATGAAAAAGTATAAGGTCATCCTGGATCCGGATGCGGAGTTAGACATAGAGTCATCATTCAAATGGGGTTGTCGCGCGTGGGGAGAAGAAAACGCGAAACTGTGGGTGCGGAAACTACGACAGACTCTCAGAAAACAACTCACATCAATGCCGCTGGCTTGCCCTCTCGCGCCGGAGAGCGAACAACTGAATGTTTCCATCCGGCATTTGATCGCCGGACGTTATCGCGTCCTCTTCACAGTTAGAGCAAGAATAGTTACGATTCTTCACGCCAGAGGTTCATACACCGATCCCGGATGAGACTGGTTGATTTCTCCTGCGGTTGTATGAGCGGAATTATTGTTCTCTCAGGTAACTTTGTTGTACTTTTGGTCGAATCTCGGCGATCTTCGGCTCTGCTTCCGATGAATGGCTCACGATCTCGTCTGAACGGCTCACTTTCAGCTATCGTGAAGCGGTGCTCCCTCTGTTGTGTTCAGAAGCTTGATCGAAGTGCACGGCGACAGCCTAATAGGACCAGCCAAGAAAAGACTGATACGTATTCGGACCGCTCCTGCAATGTTTATGCTTGCTAGAGTAGTGTGCCGCGCAGCACCACAACCGCAACACTGAAATAAATCACCAGACCGGTCACATCGACTAGCGTCGCCACGAATGGTGCTGACGACGTGGCGGGATCGAAGCCAAGCCGGCGTAGCATAAAAGGCAGCATCGAGCCGGCGAGTGTTCCCCACAACACAATGCCAATCAAGGCCAAGCCGACAGTAAACGCTACTAACATCCAGTGTGCTCCGTAGATGTCTGAAAACGCGGACCAGACACTTATACGCAGAAAACCTATCGTGCCCAGGATCACACCCAAGCCCAAACCTGACAGTACTTCACGTCGCATAACATGCCACCAGTCACGCAGCTTGACTTCACTAAGAGCTAGTGCACGGATTACGAGTGTCGAAGCCTGTGAGCCCGAGTTTCCGCCCGACGAAATGATCAGCGGGACAAAGAGAGCCAAGACGACCGCCCGCTCGATTTCCTTTTCGAAGAAACCCATCGCCGTCGCAGTCAACATTTCACCAAGAAAAAGAATCACCAACCATCCGGCGCGCTTTCTGATCATGGTTGGCAGCGTGACTTGCATGTAAGGTTTATCCAGCGCGCCTGGCTCGACCGCAGCCATACGCAAGATGTCTTCAGTTCCCTCTTCAACCAGAACGTCGATTACGTCGTCTACAGTGACGAATCCGACAACGGCGCCGTCCTTTTCCAACACAGGTACAGCGAGCAAATTGTATTTGGCAATCTTCTGGGCGACTGCTTCCTGATCATCCATAGCATTTACGGTGATCGGTTTACTACGCATAACATTCGTTAGCTGTGTGTCGAACTCAGCCATAACGAGGTCGCGCAGCGAGACTGCGCCGAGCAAACGCTTTGTTTGTGGTTCTAGAACATAACAGGCGTAAATCGACTCTTTCTCACGCGCAACGGAGCGAATGTGCTTGAGAGCGCCGCCAACGGTCATCTTCGGATTCAGTTGAACAAACTCCGTCGTCATGATCCCGCCGGCTGTGTGGACCGGGTAGTGCAAGAGATGCTCGAGTTCTGTTCGTATTTCTGGACTTAGTTTAGGCACGACCAGGTGCCGTTCATGCAGTCCCATCTTCTGCACTATGTCCGTGCGTTCATCTGCCGCTAAGCCGGTGAGAATTTCGGCGACTCTCGCGGGCTCAAGCTGCTCCATGATAGCGGCGCGGCGACGCATTGTTGGCTGGTTGCATATTTCAATCGCCCTTGCAACCGGCAGCATCGACACAACTGCCGCCGCCTCACTCAACGTCAACTGATTTATCAGCTCCGCCAGATCTTCCGCGCGGAGATCGGCGACTACCTGTCCGATCCCGACAAAACTCTCATCAAGGCGTGTATGGATGCGTTCCAACAGTGCTTTCAGATCTTCTGCGGGCATTAGTCGTCTCCTGGCTTTGCGGCGGATTCACACGGTTAAATGAAAACTTACTGCTGATTCCAGGTCAGGATCATGCCAATCGCGCCAGCGAACATCACCGCTGCCGCAACCCAGCCGATAATGTTTGCGCCTCTGCCATTCACCTTATTGCCCATGATTGTTCGATTATTTGAAACGAGCATAATGATGACGAGCAGCGGCGGTGATATCAGTCCATTAATAACAGCCGTCCAAAACAGTGCCGCCATCGGGTTAATGCCCAAGAAGTCTATTGACAGGCCGACGAGCGTGGAGACGGCAATCACCAGATAGAACTGTTTTGCTTCGTGCGGCTTGTGATCAAGACTGCATTCCCAGCCGAAGGTTTCCGCCACCGCATAGGCGCTGGCGCCACTCAATACGGGCACAGCTAAAAAGCCCGATCCGATCAACCCAAAAGCGAAGAGTAATGAAGCAGCGTTGCCAGCGAGAGGCGCCAATGCTTGGGCGGCTTCAGCAGCGGATCGAATTTCAGTTCTTCCCGATGTATGAAGCGTGACGCCTGCAGCGAGAATCACAAAGTAGAAAATAAGATTGCAGAAAAACATCCCCACATTTGTATCCCAGGCTGCCACTTTCAGTTCAGCATAAGTTGCTCCTTTACGTTGCGTGAGCGTTCTGCGGCCCATGTTGATTTCTTCTTCAACTTCCTCGCTTGCTTCCCAGAAGAAGAGGTAAGGTGAGATTGTAGTTCCGAGAATTGCAACCAGCGTCGTGAGGTACTGGCCATCCCATCGCAATTGGGGGAGAAACGTAGCTTTTAACACCTGGCCCCAGGGTGGTCGCGCCAAGATGGCCGCGCCGATGTATGCGAATAGCGTGAGAGTCAGCCATTTGAAAACTCGCGCAATTGCTCGATACGAAGCCCAAACCTGAACGACAACGATAATCACTGCAATTGGAATGATTAGCCATGATGCCGGGATAGGAACTATCAAGTTAATCGCTGCGGCAATCGCGCCAATGTCGGTTCCCACATTAATTGTGTTAGCTATCAGCAGACCCGTAACCGCGGGATAAAGCACAGCGCGCGAATAATGTTTCCGCAGCACGCCTGCCAAGCCCATTCCGCTGACCATTCCAATCTTGGCGCACAAAAATTGAACAACGGACATTAGCGGAAAGGTGAGAATTGCAGTCCACAACGTGGCAAAGCCGAGTGACGCGCCGGCTATTGAATAAGTACCAATGCCTGAAGGATCGTCATCGGCCGCACCAGTGATTAAACCCGGGCCTAGCTGCGAAAAGAACTGTCGAATTGGACTGCGAGTAACTCGCTTGCTCGCCTGTTCAGTTTCGTTAATCGTGCGCATGATGATGAGGAAGTTCAATAGGGCACTAGCAACGCGGACAACAAGCCGCACGGATCGCCAGATAACAGCGTTTCAGGCGAAAGTGTCGTCGTAGCTCATTGTGTATAAACGAAAGGTGTCTTCCGCAAGACGGGCAGAGTCTGTTGCGGAGTTTGTGTTGTGATACCCGAAGGACTCTTGTAGATGTAGCTGTCACGAGCGCGAACAACAAGCTCTGAACGATTCGTGCGAACCTTGATTTGATGGCGCTCTCCAGGCTGGCCCGCCGCTTTAGGGTAGTAGCCCAGACTGTACTGCCGGCGTAATTCTTCGGCGACTTGAGCAAACGCGTATGAGAGATCCTGACCGGCAATATATACCCGCGCGCCAGTACGGTCGGCGAGATCGTGCAAGTATCGATTGGCTCGTCGGTAGTCTTCACGGCTTGAGCCCCGGCCACCGCCAGGCCAGCCACCGCCTCCGCGGCCTCCTCCGAGAATTATGCTGCCCAAGATATCGCCGATAATGCTTGGCCCCGAGGACGGTCCGCGCCCCGGCCACGATCCTCCGCTGTTCATATCACTGTACGTATCAAACTGCACTGGATATATCAGAGCATCGAGTTCCTCAGCGTCACGAACATTGTCTTCATAGCTCGCGTTTCGGCTGGTTGTATCAACGCCGTCGGTGAACAGAACGATCGCTTTTCTACCAGCTATGCGATTGAGATGCTGGTTGATGACTTGATCAACCGCATCGTAGAGTCGTGTTCCTCCGCCAGTGCGTGTTCTCATGATTGCCTGACGCAGTGCTGCACGATCGTTGGTTGGCGGATCTATCAGAAACCGTATCTTGTCGTCAAACGAAACGACCATTACGCGATCGTTGGCTTGAAGCTGATTCACAAAGGAGATCGCTGCATCATGTATGTCTTCAAGCTTGAATTGCGTCGACCCGCTCGTATCAATCATTAACACCACAGTGAATGGTTGTTCCGTCGAGGCGAAATATGCGACCTGCTGTTCGACACCGTTGTCCCAGATTCGAAAATCCTCTTTGCGCAAATTCGGAATGTACTTGCCATCACGGTCCAGTACACTAACTGGAATCGTAACCAGTGTTGTGTTGACATGGATGATATCGCCCTCTCCGACTTCTTCTGGCTCTTCTCGCACTGAGGGCCGATCTTGCGTAGGAGGCGGGTGGCCACTGGAATTCCCGCCTCTAAGAACAGGCTGTTTCGATGGCAAGGTTGAAATTGATGATGACTTGTTATCTATGACCCGGCGTGGTCGAGTCTGCGCGTTCGATCGTGGGTACGAGATCGAGATCACTGTTAGCGCAAACAGGAACAAAGAGGAGATGGACCGGATGGCAATCCTTCTCATGACTAGCCTCCTCAGACTTAAAGAAAGGCCTGTGTGCTTCTTGTGATGCGGAATCAAAAGGGAGAGATATGTGCGCGCAATAAGACTACGTCATTAACTGCTTGAGAAGCAATAGCCGCCTTGAACGAGCTGACTTGCTAACGTTATCGCTACAAACGGTTTTGAAAACTGCGGGAGGGCGTTTTGTCTCATTGTTTACGTTCCGACTGGCCGAGCGGTGAGACTCATGTGGATCGCGTTGAGTAAAGCTTCTTCACTGAACGGCTTGAACAAGTATTCAATCGCACCATCCTTAAGGGCCCGAATTCGTGCAGCATTATCGTCGTGCGCGGTGATGAAGATGACGGGTACTTCGCGGTGATTCGCCGACAACTGACGCTGAAGCTGCAGCCCTGTCATGCCAGGCAGCCGCACATCGAGAATCAAGCACTGTGTCTGACGGAGTTGGCCTGAATTAAGAAACTGTTCGGCTGAGGGGAATACCTGAACCGCGAGCCCTACAGATCTGATCAAACGCCGCAAGGATTCGCGAACAGAGTCGTCATCGTCTACAACTGAAATAAGAGGGGAATTAGACATACCGCGCCTTCGATCGCACGGCCTAGATAGCAGTCTTTGAAACTGGAAACCATTATACGTTGGTATAGGTGGGATCTATGGTGTGACGGGGCTTTGCCTCAAAAGTAGGAATCGCGCACTTGGATCGGGTCAGTACAGGGAGCGGTAGCGACCTGGTCAAACCATGGGAGTCAAAAATCGCTAGGAAATATGGCATGCGGATCACTGACCAGGTCGCTACCGCTCCCTGTACTGACCCGATCCAAGAAAAGCAGCTAACGTTGTCCGGCAGTCCGCGTATTCAACTTCTCAGATATTCTCACCAGATCTGCCAGCGAATCGGCTCGCATCTTCTGCATGACCTGACCGCGATGAACTTTGATTGTTATTTCGCTTGTTCCCAACTCCGCAGCGATCTGTTTATTTAGCAATCCTGCCACTACCAATTGCATTACCTCTCGCTCGCGAGGTGTCAGGGATTCGTACCGCTCCCGCAGGTTTGCAATCTCGGCATTCGAACGACGGTTCGCCAGATCCAGTTGTATCGCCTGATTTATTGCGTCTAAGAGATCCTGATCACGAAATGGCTTAGTGAGAAACTCAACGGCTCCCGCTTTAATAGCGCGTACGGTCATTGGAATATCTCCGTGCCCCGTTATGAAAATAATTGGAATCGAAATAGCACTCTCAGTCAGGCGCCGCTGGAGATCCAAGCCTCCGAGTCCCGGTAGTTTTACGTCCAGAACCAGGCAACTTGGCACATCAGGCCTTCCGCTCTCCAGAAACTGATTCGCTGAGGCAAATGTTTTGACGGTAAACCTTGCCGAGCGAATCAACCTTTCGAGCGAGGCGCGAACTGCATCGTCGTCGTCAACGACAAAAACGATTGGTGGCTGTTCGGGCATACGAATTAGTGCGATGCGTCGGAAGCGTAAACTGAAATGTTGTTCCAACAGCATCGTTAGGAATAGCGGATAACTCCCCTCCATGTTCTTCAATGATTGAGCGACTAATCGCGAGCCCCATTCCCAAGCCGTGAGGCTTGGTGGTATAGAAAGCGTCAAACATCCTTTCGACGTCTTGTGTATCGACTCCGATGCCAGAGTCCTCCACTGAAATCAGTATTTTTTCAGATCCATTCGGGTGAGATCTAATCAGTATTTCTCGCGGTCCATCAGGTCTTTGAGCCGTGGCCTCTATGCCATTCAGCAGAAGGTTAAGGATCACCTGCTGCAACTGAACACGGTCACCCCACACAGATGGAAGGTCTTCGGTCAGATCCAGGCGTAAGTTGACATTGTTTCGCACTGCCTCATCCTGCACCACAGAAACAACTTCGCGAATAGCTCGGCTGATATCTACCGGTCCCTTCTCGGGATCAGTCTTTCTTAAGATGGCGCGAATTCGAGCTATCACCTCACCTGCGCGCTTTCCATCACGAACGACTGCCTGCGCAGCATCGCGAGCCTCCTCAAGATTGAGCGAGTCGCTCGCAAGCCAACGCAAACACGCGCTTGCGTTATTGACGACTGCCGCCAAGGGTTGATTGATCTCGTGAGCAATCGACGCTGCAATCTCCCCCATCGTCATTACTCGCGTAACGTGAGCAAGTTCTGCCTGGGATTTCCGCAAGGTTTCTTGGGCTCGTTGTCGTTCCTCGTTCGCTTTACGCAATCTTGAAATGAGGCGAGTGATGACAAAGGCGGAGGTAACATATGTGATAGGAGCCACCACATCCAGGATCTGGTTCATGCCTAATGCAAAGAGTGGTGCAGTGAAGAAGAAATCCAAACATACATACGCGATTATTGACACGATCGCCGCCGGCACGAAATTTCCTTCGAGCGATACCAGCCCGATGACAATCAAATAAAGAAGCGCAACAGTCGTGGAATTGACCTGATACTGAAAGCAGACCAGCGTTAGCAATGACAGACCGGCAGTGCCTAACAGGAACAGTTGGATGGAACTCCACAATCGATCTACTTTTTTGGTAATCACAACTTCCATAAATTTAATTGCCGCACAGAGAATGCTCTTATACTATGTGAACCTATACCAACGTATAATAGATTCCCGGCTTCCGAACTGCTATCAAGCACCCGGAGTTTTGAGTTCGTGGGTTTCATCATCTTTCGCAAGTTCGAGCACTTGCGTATGGATCTAAAAGCTATAACCCAGTGCCGGTTAGAACAATGTTCCATCCGTTCTAATCTCCAGGATCTCTGCCACAGAGATCGAAAACACTAAAACTCGAGCACGACACGGTACACACAGGGATTCTTAAAAGCTCCGCGCGTGAACCGTTTTGGATTACGTCTGGCTGTTCCCTATCACAGGAAACACGAGATAGTGATCCATAGGCCTTGTTCCAGTGGCAACTTCTTATTCCAAATTGTGTCCACTCCCGGCGTTTACAAGCCAACAACGCAGATCTGCTCGATTGAATCCCCGTTACCCGACGAATCTGCCCGACCGCAATCTTGTTAAAGGAGAAAATGAAAGTGAACCCTAGGCGGATCGTTCTGTTCTTTGCATTCATCCCCGCAATAATTTTATTCGGTTCTGTTCAATCATCTTCCGCTCAGGAAATAGTTCTTTACGCATCGCAAGCTCCTGTCAGAGTTGGCAACTGGAGTTCAGTTGGCGATTCCACGGCTGCCGGCGGGGCACGACTGGCGAATCCAGATGCTGGTCTACCGAAGTTGCTTGTACCTGCCGCAGCACCTTCAACGTACTTTGAGCTTACTTTCTCCGCCGTCGCAGGCATCCCGTACAGAATCTGGATCAGAGGAAAGGCGCAAGACGATTCCCCTTACAACGACTCTATTTACATTCAGTTCTCAGGTAGTGTTGATAGCGCGGGAACCGCGATGTACCGGATCGGCACAACGTCAGCCACAACCATAAATCTCGAGGACTGCTTCGCTTGTGGACTTCAGAACTGGGGTTGGCAGGATAATGGATGGGGAGCAGGCGTGCTTGGTCCAGAGATCTACTTCCAGACAAGCGGCACTCAAACCATACGAATTCAACCTCGCGAAGACGGCCTTTCTATCGATCAGATCGTATTATCGCCCAACACGTACCGGTTCAGTTCTCCTGGTCAATTAATGAACGATTCAGTGATTCTGCCTGCTTCGTCGACAGGACCAGCGCCCACGCCTACACCAACGCCTGGACCCGTGACCGCGTCTAACGTGGTTATCTGGGCATCGGATGTACCGTCGAGCAATGTTCACGGGTCCTGGACCAAAGAAACTAATAACAGCGCAGCAGGTCAAGTTGCTTTGCGTCATCCCGATCAGGGCGCGGCAAAATTGTTAGCGCCGTTGGCGAGTCCTACGAATTACTTTGACGTGAATTTTCCAGCCGTTGCCGGTCAACCGTACAGGTTATGGATCCGTGGACGAGCCGACGGTGACTACTGGGGTAATGATTCTGTGTACGCACAATTCTCCGGCAGTCTGGATTCGAGTGGTACGTCAAACTACCGAATCGGGACGACTGACGGTCTAGTCGTAAATTTGGAGGATTGCTCCGGCTGCGGGCTCCAAGGCTGGGGCTGGCAGGACGACGGATGGGGTATAGGAGTGTATGGACCACTGATCTATTTTTCCACAACAGGTACGCAGACGTTGCGGATACAAACGCGCGAAGATGGATTCTCCATTGATCAAATTGTGTTGTCGCCGACAACATATCTGAATTCGTCTCCTGGTGCTCTCACTAACGACGGCGTAATCCTTTCCAGCACTCTGAAAACGGGTGGTAACAATCCGCCGGCAGTTAGCATCTCTGCGTCGCCCACCTCGGGAACGAGCCCGCTTTTTGTAAGCTTTAGCTCCACTGCCACCGATTCGGACGGGTATATAACAAACTATTACTGGAACTTCGGAGACGGCGGCACTTCAACAGGTGCAACTCCGACTCGCACCTACCAGTCTACGGGTTCGTATACCGCCACGTTGACAGTTGTTGATAATGCAGGAGCGACTGCGACCGCATCCGTACTGATCAATATTGGTTCTAGCCCCAGCACTCTGCTGAGAGTGCTGAGTATGAATACTGCATTTGGTGAAGGAACGGATGGAATCTACGACTACAACCGTACTGCCAGTTGGATTGCCAAGTTCGACCCTGATCTGGCGGCGCTCTGTGAGGTTCCTCCTTATAATATTTCAGACTTGGTTACTCGACTGAATCAAATAACAGGACGGACGTGGTATTACTACTTTGTTCCGAAATTTCCCGACTGTCCTGAAGGAAATCTCATTCTTTCGAAGTTTCCCATTGTGAGTACTGGATCGCTTTACATGAGTTACAGCCGCTCGGTTGCGCGCGTGATGGTAAACGTTGGCGGAAGAAATATTAATTTCTTCGCTACGCATCTTGATGACGGCTCGTCGACCGGCAGATACACGGAAGTCGGAGAGCTCATGAATTGGGCATCTGGATTTTCGGACCCCAAGATCATTGCCGGGGATTTCAATGCGGGACCAGACCAGGCCGAAATCGGATTGATGGTTGGCTCTTATTTTGATTCGTGGAATGAAGCCATGAATGCTGGAACCGCCGTCGCATATCCTGACAACCCGGTAGCCTGGATGACGCGCACTCGTCGTGGACGGATTGACTATGTATTCTACTCTCGCGGGGCGACAAATCTGGTTCTGAAGAATACTCAGATTCCGGACAGCAGGGATTTAAATAATACGAATGTCGTGGTTTGGTTAGGCACCGCAGATGATAAAGGCGTGCGGCCGTCAGACCACAATCAAATGATTGCCAACTTTGAGGTGCGATAGTCCAGTCCGAATCACAGCGATGGTCGCAAACTTCGACGTTCGATAAGCTGCATTCACGCACAGAAGCTAGAGGCACAGCACGAGATAACATGTTGCTGTGCCTCTTTGCATCTTCGCGGCCTTCCTTTGCGACGACATATACCAACGTATAAAAATTATTCACCTTTTGGCGCAAGGCGGCCGCTTCGCGTTAGTGCAATACGCTTCTCGGACGAGCCTGACTCAGTCACGCTAACCTTGATGGCACGATACGAACCATCGCGAGCCTTATTTGTTGGATTGTAGGCCAGCACATACTGTGTTCGGAGATCGCGAATGATTTCGTTGGCAATTTGGGGCAGCTCGGAAAGCGACTGTGGATAGAAAGCGCGGCCGCCCGTTTCCGTCGCCAACCTGTTGAGGAGGTCAATCGCTTTCTCACGCGGGCTCTTGCGGATAAAGCCAGCTTCCTTTTCAAGTTCGTTAACGAAGCCAATGACATAGATCTGGACGTCTTCCTCGCGCAATCGGGCGAAGAGCTGGTCCGGCTTATAAAAACTGTTCCGATCCTCGCCGTCAGTAATTACTATCAGAGCTCGACGCCGTCGATCACTGTCATCACCCTTCTTGTAGTTCGCCACATACTCAGCCGCGAGATACACACCGTCGATTACTGCCGTCTGACCGCCCTCGATATAGAGATTCTCAAGAGCGTCTAAGGCCATATTCTTGTCGGCGGTAAAGTCCTGGAGGACCTCAATATTATCGCTGCTGATAAAGCGCTCTATGAAGGTCTCATCTCCCGCCTTATTGCTGCCAACAATTATCTTGGCAGCATCAATCACGCTTTGTATCTGACTCCGCAGGGAACCGGACGTGTCGACCGCCATTCCGTAATTAATTGGAATCTCTTCTTTGGCGAAGAACTCGATTGGTTGAGCTTCTCCATCCTCGAAGACTCGAAACTCGCTCTGCTTCACATTGTCGATTGGCCGATTGTTCCGATCGATCACACGTACATTGAGAGTCACCAATTCCGTGTTGACTTTCACTACACTGTCAGGCTCGATTTCTTGAGGCGGCTCCGGTGTTGGGGTGGGTCTAAGTTTAGGTGGAGGCGGTGGCTCGCCGAGAGTCGGCGCAATTCGATCACCCGGCGTTAACTTTGGCGTCGCGGCCGGGGTGGGAGTCGCTGTTGGCACTGGTTGGCTTGGTGTGCTGCGACGCGGTCGCGCATCAGGATCTTGCGAAGCTGACACTGCCAGGCAATAGAGGAATACTGCAAAGATGCAAACGAAAACAAGAACCCGAAACTTCACTGCATTAATCCTGCTGATGAAATAACTGTTGTGCGATTCACTTCTGACCGCGGATCGCGTAATAACCTTCCTTCGAACGCACAAATAAGCGAGGCAGGCCGCGTGGCGGAGTAACTTTAACTTTTATCTTGCGCCACTTGCCGTCACCCGTGAAGTTGGGAGGCTTGTATCCAATTGAATACTGGTGCCGTAACTCAAGCGCAATTTGCTCAAAGATGTCATCCATTTCCGCGCCGGACCGTGGAAAGAATGCTTTGCCGCCTGAAACGCCGGACAGCTCATCCAGAATCCCCTGCCCTTCCATCCCAAGCGAGCTACCGGCGTCACTTCCACTGAGAATTCCGACTGCGTAAACCGTGACATCCGATTCCTTCAATAATCGTCTGACATTATCAAAAGTGTAACGGGAGCTGTTGTCCTGCCCATCGCTGATCACGAGCAATGCTCTTTTCGGATGTGTACCGCGCTGTACCTTGTCCACGCCAAGATACACAGCATCATATAGCGCTGTCTGGCCGCGCGTTTCGACAAAGGTGAGCTTGTCAAGCACCGCATTGCCATCGCGGTTCTTATCAAGAAGCAACTGCGCCCTCGAGTTAAAGGCGATAAGGAAATATTCGTCTGAGTCATGACTCGTTTGAATGAACTTGGACAGCGCTTCCCGAGCGCGCTTGATCTTATCGCCGCTCATGGAGCCCGATACGTCAAAAATAACTCCAACAGAAACGGGTGAGTCATCGTCACTAAAATATGTGATCTCCTGAGGCTGTTTCTCCTCTAAGACAGTGAAGGCATTCTTATTTAATCCTGAGACGTATCGACCGTACGTATCCGTGACCGTGACAGTCAACGTGATTAAATCGGTATTGACGATGACCGGCCCATCGAGTTCAGTCCCTAGTTTGGGTGACGGCGATGCGATTGGCTTTGCAGGATTGTCTTGAGGCTTGTCCTGTGCTCTTGCCGCAGCTTGCGAGCTTACGATCACGGCAAGCACAACCATGAGTAAGGCGAGACTACGTAAAGCGCTCAGCTCCGCGGAATCAACTTGGCGCGACGATCCCACGAACAATAAAGACCTTTGGGGGGTTGCCCGAAAAGTAGTTGCGCTACGAAAGTGCTCCAGAGGAGCACGAGCGGGATAATCAGAGAGATCCAAAGCTATAAACATTTTGCTCCGCTGGAGCAAAGAAATCGGCACCCCCGGCTTTTCGGGCAAAGCCGACCTTTGGAATGGAATGAAGGTGTTACTAGACCTCCGGTAGAACATCGACACGGTTCCCAGACTAGCTTGAACTGCGGGTAGAGGGATAAAAGGGAGACGTACTCGTGCTAACCGTTCATTAATGATGCCAGATGCTAAATAACAATGTTCCGCACGAAAAGCCATTATACGTTGGTATAAGTGGCCAAAATCGCCCGCTCCTTAAAAGCTTCAAATTCATAGGCGGACGCCAGATTTCGTAAATAGACTCAAGCGAGCTTCACAGAATCGGCGCTTAGAAAGTAGGTTAGAATAGTTCGTTGGATCCCATTTGTTTGAGTTCTGAGGTGTACTCAAAAGGGAGATTACCATGGTGTTATGGTTTTCCCGACAATTCAAATATGGAAAGTCACATTGAAAGCACCAAACCGTTAGGGCTGGCAGGCAATCCTTTGTTTAGACAACTGTCGCTTGAGGCTCTTGAAGAGATCTCGGGGCTGATGGTGAAAGTGTCGTACAAGGCTGGCGACACTATTTTCCTCGAGCGCGAGCCAGGCGACGCCCTCTACGTGGTAGATTCAGGCAGCGTTCGCATCTGGGTACGCGATCGCGAATCGAACGAGGTCACACTGACGCAGTTGAAGGCAGGAGATCTCTTTGGCGAGATGTCGGTATTGGGTGGCGGCAAGCGCTCGGCTAGTGCGACGGCGATTGTCGACACCACACTTCATTGTTTGCGCCGGGAACAATTCGAGGCATTTCTCATAGAACATCCGCAGGCGGCGCTTGAAGTGATCCGCGGAGTCGGTGAGCGGTTGCGTCAAACGAATGTCCTTGTCTCTCAGCGCATAACACGTAATGCAAACATAGTTCACGAACGGAGTCTCAGCGCGCTTGACCGAGTTGCCATCGCAATTACAGATAAGGTGGGTTCGATTGGTTTCTTTTTGATCATCGCTGGCTGGACCGTTATCTGGACGAGTTACAATATTTTGGCATCCGAGGTTCCGGCACTTCATTGGCGCGCCTTCGATCCCTTTCCGGCCTTTGTTGCCTATCTCCTCATCAGCAATGTTATTCAAATAATGTTGATGCCGCTCATTATGGTCGGCCAGAATCTTCAGGCGCGTCATTCGGAAACGCGAGCTGAACTCGATTTCGAGATCAACCAGAAAGCCGAGAAAGAGGTTACGGCAACCCTGCTCCATCTGGAACGGAACACGGAGTTGCTGCTAAAGCTGATGCAACATCTCGATTGCCGTATTTCTGATGAAGAACTCCGAGCGATCGCTGCCGAAAAGCACCTGGTGCGGCAACTGAGTACCGCGAGGCCCCAAGCGGCGGTGAAAGAGAACCCGTAAAGGTCCGTTTTCAACCAGGCGAAGCCAGATTGAGCATCCCATTAACAAACGAGCTACGAAGCTTGGGTCTTTCTTTCAAAGGTAAGCCGCGCGTCTTCTTGTCCTCGTTTCAGAATAAGTTTGCGCGCTTCCCGTTGAAGTATCGGCAAGCCAAAGCCGAATGTCATCGCACCCATGATGCAAGCCATGCCACCGGCGGCAAATGTTCTGCGAGCCGTGAAATGTTGTGCGAGTACGCCTATTAGAAGTGATCCGAACGGTGCTAGACCGCTTAACATCATCGTCCAAATAGCCATGACGCGCCCGCGCATTTCATCGGGCACAATTCTTTGCACTAGAGTATTCGACGCGTCCAACTGGGTCACCATCGTAAATCCGATCAGTAACATGACACCGATTGACATCCAGAACGAGTGCGAAAATGAAAGCAACACCAGGCTGCCTCCAAAACCAGCCGCCGCCAAACCGACCCAGTCGCCGAGTGTTTGGACCTTTCCGAGCGTTGCGAGCACTAGTGAGCCGAAGATCGCGCCGATGCCCGACGCGCCCATTAATAAACCGAATTCCCTCGGCCCGCCGTGCAGCATTTCGTGCGTATAAACGGGCATAAGGATTTCATAGCGCAAACCCATGAAGCTGATCAGGCCTAGTAGCACCAGGAGTCCACCTATAGGGCCCGTGTGTCGCACAAAATGAAAAGCCTCCGCTACGCCCGCACGAAAGTGTTGCGCCGGTTTGCGCGGTGTGTCTTCCGTCTTGATCATTATCAGGCCGATAATTACTGCAATGTAACTTAAGGCGTTTCCGAGAAAGCACCATCCCTCGCCCACACTAGCGACTAAGAATCCACCGATCCCTGGTCCAATTGTGCGCGCACTATTGATCATGGAGGAATTCAGTGTTACCGCGCTCATCAAGTCTTCTTTTGTTACTAGTTCCGCCACGAAGGCCTGACGCACCGGAAAGTCAAATGCATTGACGACGCCGAGTAAGGCAGCGACAGTGAAGACATGCCAAACTTGAACGCGACCCGTTAAGGTCAAGACGGCCAGGGTGAAGCTAAGCAGCATGGGCACAACCTGCGTAGCGAAAAGAATACCGCGCCGTGACTTTGTGTCCGCCAAAACCAACTAATCGGAGCCCAGAACAAAAATCGAGATCTGGCCCGAGAAGGCAACCAGGCCTAAGAGAGTTGCTGACCCGGTGAGACGATAAACGAGCCATGCCTGAGCAACTATCTGAATGTAATTACCGGTAATCGAAATGAATTGTCCGCTATAGAAGAGCCTGAAGTTGCGATACTTTAGGGCATGCAATGCCGAGGACAGATTTCTTTCAATCTTTCTCTTTTGTTTTAGCAAAGTGCTGGAGTTCTCCTATTGGAGTTCAAACAAACAAATGCCTCAGAATAAACACGCATTGTCAGTGAGACAAGACGCTGGCGGCAGAGCGAGTGAGGCGTGTAACAGTCAGAATTTGAGGCCAATTCCGCTTCGTACCATTGTGTGATCAGCAAAGTTCACGTGTGGATCGTAATAGAGCTTCCAAAACCACTTCTCACGATCGTAGTACACACCGATACCCACTGCTCGAATGAACTCGCCGGAATCCCCGTGTCCCGTCTTGAAGACTGCGTCAAACGTGATGCCATTGTTCGCGTTCAGTTTGTGTCTCCACAAGATGTGAGTGTTCTGTTGCCCCGTGTGTAGCCGAACGTCGAAAATGGTATAGCCTTGGATACGATCGTAGCTGCTGATCTTGTGTCCCATTCCCAGTTGTATCGAATCACCCGGATCCCAAAAGAGATCGAAGAAGGGCCGCAGATTCGTTCGCGCGATTCCAGCGATCGCGTATGTCTTTCCAGCTCCGAGTTCGGAGTACAGCGATCCGGACATCGCTCTCGTGGTTGCAATCTCCAAGGTTGGCACCAAATGGAGCCAGCCCTTCTTGTAATCGTACTGAGCACCAATCCGCATCAGCTTGTTGCTTTTGGGGTCGTAGAAACCTGCGATCCATGCAGTAAACGGTCCGAATTGGTGACGCAGATTCAGATCGTACACACGCGCGCCCGGCGTGAAATATATGCCAAATGTTAACTTGGATTTGAACTCATCGGATCGCTCTACCGGATCACGCTGGTCTTGTTTCGAGTCGTCCGATTGTTCAGATGATGACTTTGGTGGAGTCGGCGACGGTTGCGTTTCGGATGTCGTGGTTTGGGCTGACGCAGCTTGAATTAGAAAGCAAAGAAGCAGAAACATCGTCTGGATAACCGCGCGGCAAAAAAGATTATTCACGCTTTCTCTCACCGACCATTAGGAGGATCTGCGATACAGAACAACTAATTCCACGTTAAGACTAACGCGACTGCTGCTGCAAACATCACTACAGTCGTGGTCCACCCAAGAATATTAATCCAGCGACCATTGACGTGATGCCCCATCACTCGGCGATTGTTTCCCACAAGCATAATAATCACTAAGAGAGGAGGGGCGAGGAACCCGTTGATAATCGCCGCCAAGAACAGCGCTCGAATCGGATTAATGCCGACAAAGTTGATTAGCAGGCCTACTGTCGTTGACCCGATTATTACACCGTAAAACAACTTCGCGTGTCGCAGTTTTTCATTCAAGCCAAATTTTCCGCGGAATGCTTCGCTGACGGCATAGGCGCTGGAACCTGTTAGTATCGGCACGGCCAGAAGTCCGGTGCCAATGAGACCGACCGAGAGCAGCAGTGATGCGCCTGCACCGGCCAGAGGTCTAAGGGCCTGTGCCGCTTCCGCCGCCGACTGAATATCAGTCTGACCAGCCTTGAAGAGCGTGGCAGCCGTTGCCAGGATTATGAAGTACATTACAAGGTTGGATAAAAACATTCCGATGTATACATCCCAGCGCGCGTATTTCATCTCAGCGTCGGTCGCACCCTTGCGTTGGGATACTGTCATACGACCAAAAGCTATTTCTTCTTCAACTTCCTGAGCGGCTTGCCAGAAAAATAGGTAAGGCGAAATCGTAGTGCCGAGAATGGCAACCAACGTGGAAAGAAAGCTCGGGTCGAAACTGAGGCGCGGAACAAATGTCGCCTTGAGCACCTGCATAGCATCGGGTTTCGCATAAAGAGCCGAACCAATGTAAGCGAACAGTGCGAGGGTCAGCCACTTAAACGTTTTGGCGATCAGCCGGTACGATCCCCAAATCTGAAGTGCCAGTATCACTACGGCGATCGGGACTATCAGGACAGCGATGGGTATGGGTATCAGCAGATTAATGGCCGCTGCGATCGCTCCAATGTCCGCACCGGCATTGATCGTATTCGCAATCACCAGTCCCGCTACAGCAAGATAGAGCAGGTTCCGCGAATAGTGTCGCCGCAGCACGGCGGTTAACCCCATACCACTGACCATTCCGATTCTCGCGCACGTAAGCATCACGGCAGTCATCAGTGGTAAGGTAAACAACGCAGTCCAAAGGGTTGAGAAGCCAAGCGAAGCGCCGCTAACCGCATAGGTGCCAATCCCTGACGGATCGTCGTCAGAGGCACCAGTAATTAATCCCGGTCCGAGCATTTTGAAGAAACGCCTGAGCGGATTGCGTTCCTGCATCATCGCTGCTTCCAGCGACCGCGAACCCAACTCAGCCTGACCGTTTCCAATCACGCTCTCAACTCTTCCGTTCTTAGTTTCGTCGTTCCGGATCATTAGGCAACACACATCGCAGATATTGACCTACCATTACAAAGTAAGCTTCTTGAACTCGTCCTCTTATACCAAAGTACAATAGACGCCATCGCTTAGAAAGGTATTCTAAAGTGCTGGTAATAACTAGAGACGATTCTGCGGACCGAGAGATCAGGTATGCAGCGTTTTTCCGAAGAGAGAAGCAAATGAAGTCCGAAGACGACCCAGACCTAGAGACCATTCCTGCCTTGTAGACTCCGCAGCCGCCATCCGGTGACTGCTGTCTAACTTGGGGAGAGTTACCGGAGTTGATCATGCGGCGATTCAGATTCAGTCCTGCCCTGATACAACCGCCCGCGTTCACCCTGGGTGATGGGCTCATCATACTTGGCATCGCGGCCGCCCTATATTTAGGAGCACGTCTTGCTTTTCACTCCCCCGCGGTAGTGCATGGTCCAGAAATCTCTCTTTCGCCGCTGGCGCTGCCGTGGTACACACTACTCTCAGTCGGACGAATGACTGCGGCTTACTTTCTCTCGCTGCTGTTCAGTTTGGTTTACGGATACGCAGCGGCAAGGAATCGTGACGCGCGCATGGTGCTCATGCCGCTGCTCGATATTCTGCAAAGCGTGCCCATTCTTTCCTTCCTGCCGGTTGTGTTATTGAGTCTGACCGCAATTCTACCGCAAAGCTTAGCTGCTGAACTCGCTGCAATTGTTCTGATCTTTACGTCGCAAGCATGGAACATGACCTTCAGCTTCTATCAATCGATGACGACGATCCCGATGGAGCTGCGCGAGGCAGCAGCGATCTTTCGTCTCGACGCATGGGCACGATTCAAAACACTTGAACTTCCCTTTGCTGCGATCGGGCTGCTTTGGAACAGCATGATGAGCTGGTCGGGCGGTTGGTTCTTTTTAATGGCTGCTGAGATTTTCCGCGTGGGCACGCGTGACTTTCGCTTGCCAGGACTCGGTTCATATCTCCAGGCAGCCGCTAACGAGGGCGACTTGAGAGCAGTGTTCGCTGGTTTGGTTACATTGATCCTGGTGATTGTGCTGTTGGATCAATTCCTTTGGCGACCGTTAACTGCCTGGACCGACAAATTCAAAGTTGAGATGGTAGAAGCTGAGCGACCGCCAACATCATGGTTTGCTCACGCGCTCTCTCGATCCTGGCTGGTTGACCAGTTTGGACAGCGAGTATGGAATCCCTTCAGCGAATGGGTAGACGATAAGCTCAGGCAACCTTTGAGTGGTCATATCGCGTCGCCGGAACTTGCCCCCGACAATCGGCGCTCATTTTTGGTGGCCGGAGTTTGGGTAGCTTTTATTCTACTCGTGCTTTACGGCGCCTATCGCGCTGTTGAGGTCCTTACAACTCTTCCGAAGGATGTCTGGAGACAATTAGGGTTCGGACTGTTGGCGACATGTGCTCGGGTTGCCGTCGCACTCATCATTACGCTTCTGTGGACAGTGCCTGTAGGAGTGCTAATTGGAACGAATCGTCGGCTTGCCAATGTTCTTCAGCCGATCGTGCAAGTCATAGCGGCGGTGCCGGCAACGGCGCTGTTTCCAATCGTTCTGCTCGCTCTCTTGCATTTACCAGGTGGCCTGAACATTGCCGCCATCGTGCTGATGCTGATGGGCACGCAGTGGTATTTACTGTTCAATGTGATTGCCGGAGCATCGGCTATTCCTCAGGACCTCCGACTAACGACTGAACTGTTACAGTTGTCGCGCGTTGACCGATGGAGGACCCTAATTCTTCCGGCCCTCTTTCCATTTATCATCACTGGATCGATCACCGCCGGCGGCGGAGCATGGAACGCCAGCATTGTTGCCGAACACGTGGAGTTTGGCGGTCGCACATTTTCGACGAGCGGGATTGGCGCAATCATCGCGCAAGCAACTGGCACGGGCGACTATGCGCTATTGCTGGCCGGAACGCTGGCGCTCGTTTTGGCGGTAGTCGCGATCAATCGTTTGTTCTGGCAACGATTGTATCGCGTTGCGGAGGAGCGTTATCGATTGGATTAAATCACGGGGGTAAATCATGACAACAACAACCATCGATGGTGACGTCCTGCTGGAATTACGAAACGTGGTTAAGTCATACGCCACAGGCGAGCGACAGTATGTTGCCGTAAGTGACGTAAGTCTAACGCTTCGTCCGGGAGAGTTCACGTGTCTGCTTGGTCCATCAGGGTGTGGCAAGTCGACTTTGCTCCGTATTATCACTGGCTTGAATCGCGCCACCTCGGGAACTGTGCTCTATCGGGGGCAACCCGTCAAAGGTGTGAATCCGCATGCGACGATAGTCTTCCAGACCTTCGCCCTCTATCCGTGGTTGACGGTGCAGGACAACGTTCAGGTGGCGCTCAAAGCGCGAGGAGTTGAATCAACCGTTCGCGTTGAGCGCGCACTGAAACTAATCGACACCGTAGGCCTGGATGGTTTCGAATCTGCTTATCCGCGCGAACTCTCTGGAGGGATGCGTCAAAAGGTCGGCTTCGCTCGAGCCATGGCAGTGGAGCCGGAACTACTGTGTCTGGACGAGCCTTTCTCGGCTTTGGATGTTTTATCGGCCGAAGCCCTGCGCGGCGAATTGATGGAATTGTGGCTCAACAAGGCGATTCCTACGAAGGCAATTCTGATGGTCACTCACAACATTGAAGAAGCTGTTCTGATGGCTGATCGAATTGTTGTCATGAGCAAAGACCCAGGCCGCATTCTCACGGAATTCAAGGTCACGCTCCGCCACCCGCGCAATCGCAAGGACACAGCCTTTCAAGCGGAGGTCGATAAGGTATATGCCGCCGTAGCGGGCAAAAAGCTGATCAACGTGAATGGCGAGTTGCCGCAGCGGAAGCTACCCCACGCTCGACTCAACGCTCTTGCCGGCTTGCTGGAAAAGCTGGCGCTCGAAGACGGCCGAGCGGATTTGAAAAAGCTCGGCAGTGCGCTCCACTTTGAACTTGATGATTTGCTTCCTTTGGTTGAGGCCGGTGAGTTGCTCGGATTTCTTAGTCCGGAAGATGGTGCGCTGGTGTTGACACAACTCGGTCGCACTTACGCAGAGGCGAGCATCCTGGCTCGAAAGGAATTGCTAGCCGGAAGAGTGTTACGCATGCCACTGATCAATTGGATCTATGACACTCTGCAACGCGATGACACGCGAAGCACAGCGCGCAGTTATTTCCTGGACCAGCTTGAAGGTGAATTCGGTGACCGCGCAGAGAAGCAACTGGACATAGCCATCAGTTGGGCCCGGCATGCGGAACTATTTGCCTATAACGACAACACCGGCGAGTTGTATCTAGAAGAATAGAGTGGTGCGGTGGAGTTGCATGGGCTTCCGTCTTTTTACTTTACCCTGAGATGAACTCTATTAGACGTGTTTGTCCACCAGCAAAGTTTGCATGAAGGATTTAGACTTCTTCTGACTAGAAATGAAGATGGCCGACACTTTTGTATATTGAGAAGAACTTTTATTCAATAGCGAAGTGGGCCATTGAAAGTTGTTTCAACCGCGGGGTTCACTCCAGAGCGTTGTGCTCAAATTGGGCGCTTTCGTTGATGGTCCATGCTTCTCAAACCAACTCGTCTAATTTTGACTCGGCTTGATTGACACTCAGATTGGATTAGTTAAGGCCGAGTTGTTGGCGCAGGACGTTTACATCCAGATCTTAACGCGGTTGGCCTACCATGAAAGCGCCCGTGAGCGGCAGATGAAGCCAGAGAGCCTCTCACCTCACCAAGACGAATGTTTGAGACGTGCCTTCTGCGCCTCTTCAATACTGTGAAACTTGAAGACACCACGTGGATACTGCTTTGGCGCGATTGCCCAATACTGAGCACAAAGTCGGACGAAACGCTCGAATGGCGGTTCTTGAGAGGAGGGCTCAGGCGCTTTGTTCATTTCCTCAATCGAGCGAAACTTCTGTACTGGCATCTTATTTCTCATCTCTTAAGTTGAACCGTTCGCGCAGCGCTGCTGCATCTGCCTGATCCTGCAAGCGAACGGTCCCCTTCTTCAGTTGGTACAGCGCCGCCGGTGTCGCGACCCTCACCAATGTACCATCAATGTCCTTGATCTCGGCCTCGACGGTTTCAAAACTTGCAGCTTCACCAAGTCGCGTTAGTACATCGAGGTACAGATTGCCCGTCGGCGGGGCATAACGGACGGCCGGATATTCTCCTAGCAGGTCTTCGGACGAGATTGTGTTTATCTCGGGATCTCCTTGGAAAGCCTCTCGCAGTGCTGTGCGAAGGCGCTCGATGTTCTCTGGAGTAGCACGAATGAAAAAATCGAGATCCGCCGTTGCCCTGACCAGACCGTGAAATGCCATTGCAGCCGCACCGATGAGCACGTATTCGAGCCCCGCCGACTCAAAGGCTCGCAGCACTCGCATTATTTCGTCACGGTCCACGCCGTTAGGATAACGTGTCGGTCGGCGCGCGTCACGCCTAGCTCGAAGCTTCAGTGAATAACGCCACCGTCCAAAGATCTTCTTGTGAAGAGCATTTCGTTTGACAGAAATTCTCTTGCTGGATTCGTTTAACCCCCGCAGAACTCGCTCAAACCTCAAACCCTGTGACAGAAGTCGTCAGCACAGCTATCCACGAAGCTCAGGCAGGCGCGTAGCACTGTCGTAGAGCCGCCGTGACTTGGCAGAGGTCTGGGATCCGAATCGCCACGCCCCCTACCAGTACCCTCCAAATTTCACGACCAAGCCATAAGCCAATTATCTTTGAGTGACACATCTGACACATCCCCGAAAAACTGGACCAGCAAAATGTTAGTATTTCCGGCTTTGTGAAGCGGTTCTTTGGACGGCAGGAGGCAGGATGAGGAAGAACTTCACCCCCGAGCAGATGCTGCACACGGTGCGTCAGGCGGAGAGCGGAACACCAGTGGCGGAAGTATGTCGCAAGCTGGGGATCACAGAACAAACCTTCTACAAGTGGAAGCGGCGGGTAGCGGGCATGGGGATCGCGGAGCTGGCCCGGCTGCGGCAGTTGGAAGACGAGAACAAGAAGTTGAAAGCACTGGTGGCGGACCTTACGCTTGATAAGCACATGCTGCAAGAGGTGCTCAGAAAAAAGTTCTGAAGCCGGTGCGTAAGCGGGCTCAGGTGCAGTTTCTGTGCAGTAGTTTTCAGGTCTCGGAAAGACGAGCCTGTCGGGTGCTGAAACTGCAGCGGTCCGTCTATTACTATCACCACCGGCGAGATCCGCAAACAGAACTGCGACTGCGTTTGAAAGACCTGGCCGCGGCGCGCGTGCGTTACGGTTACGAACGATTACACACTCTGCTGCGGCGCGAAGGCTGGCAGATCAACCTCAAGCGGGTGTACCGGCTTTATCACGAGGAAGGCTTGAGTTTGCGGTTGAAAACGAAGAAGAAGCGCATCAGCGAACGACGCGTGCCGTTCTCGCGGCCCGCTGCGCCCAATGAATGCTGGAGCATGGATTTTGTGCACGATCGACTGGCTGATGGGCGTCCCTTTCGTGTGTTAACATTAGTCGATAACTTTAGTCGAGTTAGTCCCGCGATCGAATGTGATTTCTCGCTGAATGGACCACGAGTGGTGGCAGTGCTGGAGCGCTTGAAGGAGTCGGGCTTGCCACAAACGATCAAGGTCGACAACGGCAGCGAATTCATCTCCAAGGCGCTCGACGCCTGGGCGCATCGGCACGGCGTAAGGCTCGAGTTCAGCCGGCCAGGCAAGCCTACTGACAATGCTTTCATCGAAAGCTTCAACGGCAGACTACGACAGGAGTGCTTGAATCAGAATTGGTTTCTCTCCCTCGCTGACGCGAGGGAGACGATCGAAAACTGGCGTCAGGACTACAACGAATATCGGCCCCACAGCTCGCTGGGCCAACAGACACCGAGCGAATTCGTGGCCGATTGGCAACAAACCCGAACCGATCCAAAAGCCGGATTTTTAAACCTCGAAATGGTCCAATAATCGGGGAGGTGTCAAAAGCCGGATTTTTAAACCTCGAAATGGTCCAATAATCGGGGAGGTGTCAAGACTCAACAATGAGCGCGCAAAGTATGGCTAAGTTTTATGGAACAACAGTACGCGACCGGCTTGAGCTTTTTACCACGTGGCCTGTCGGCGGCGTATCCGTTTCACTCGGCGACGTTGGTTTTCTCAGTAGAAAGGGAAAACTCTTTGACCGATATACTAATCTTGCAAAATTCGGCATTAAGTTCAAAACTAAAAAAGCATCTGGTATTTCCGATCACGAGATCAAGCTTGGGCGGAATCTGCAAATACAATTCAAAGCTTCTGGTAATGCGCCGCCGGTGGGGAGTTCACTATTAGCTACGGACGTCGGATTTGCGATCGCGTTAGGTCGAGGATCGTCTGTAATTGTACGTTCTCACACGATCGAATCATCAATTGAAGACCTACAGCAACTTGAAACGGACCTGATTCGTGTTTCGTCAGATGCCACATCTCATTGGAAAGGGAAATTCGTCGTCGTCACTTCAGTGTTGGAGTCAAACGGCACCACTGTCATCCTAGCGAATGGTAAAGAGACGAACGTTGATATCGTTGCGCGAGCCAAAGTCGCGGGACCTGTCGATCTCGCGGATGTGAACGCCGGCCTCTCTATTTCCTCAAACAGTTCGGATTTGATTTCTGTCCTTGCTCAGGCAGGTTTCGTTCCGTTCTTGAAGGTGCATCATCTTCGGGGAGGATATTGGAATGCGCTTCAACTTAAACTGTATGGCTAAAGCGATGAACGTAAAACGGTTTATGAATTTACGTTTAGAAATTCCTGGAGATACTGCGCGTTGAAGCCGATATCGGTTACGTCGCCGGCGTAGTCTGTATGTTCAGAGACGGCCCCCCAGCACCGCGAACTATTACTAGCTTACCTTTCTGGCCCAGTAGTGATCGGATCGATCAGATGCGGCCGATACTCCGCGTTTAGATATCGCCCGAATAATGTCTCTAGTTCCCTGTCCTGCAACAGTTCAACGCTCTTAAGGGTTGAGGGATCAATGTCGTCTATGTGCTCCAGCAATCCCTCGAATTTTTCTGTGCATCGCTGCCAGAAATCCAGCCACGCAACACGCTGAATCGAATGGCTGCGTTCGGAATCGCTGGGTGCGTCGTACTCAGACATCCGTTTAGTCAAAACCGAAAAACGTTCCTTGATCGCATCTACTTTATTTTGTAATCGCTGTTCATAACGATCTCTGAGTTCACGCTCAGAGACTTCGATGGCATCCAAACGAGTGTTCATAAGGTGTCTCGTGTTTCGGACTGCATTAAGTTCCCCGTAGACGGTGTAGAATTCCGTGAACAAGTCGAGCTCTGCAAGAGTTATATGTGTAAGCGTTGGCAGTACCTGAGCTAGATTTCGAGGTTCGTCAACCGGCAATAAAATCCACGGATCGTTTTTTGACTCGCCCGCAAGCACCTTGGCAATATTATCAGCACTGATGCGCCACATCTTGGATGTATAGCTCGCGCCTTCAAGCATCGGTATTAAGCAAAGGAAATGGTATTCGAAGGGAAAGCTTTCGAAACGCGAAATTATCACTGCCATCTGTTCGATTAAAAACTCAAAATCGAGTACTTCAAAGCCCACACAAATGCTGATTAAAGGGAATTCGATAAGTCGATCTCGTGGGTAAGTAAAAACAAATCCTTGCTGCTGAAGTGGGAGGAGCGCATTTTCGACGGCTGATGCAAATTCCTCGCGGCTCCGTCGCCGACGGTCTCTTACTAGTCTGGGCCAATCTCGCAGCGGACGTGTGGGGTCCTCAAAACGAAGATCCAAAACATCAGCTAAGTCTTGATACACTTGAGTCTCACCCTCATTTAGAGAAGAGAGATCGAAATACGGCTCCGTATATGCCGTCACCTTTTCGAACGCTCCTTGCGCGTCCGGCAGATGATGTAACGCATCTCGAAGATTGTGACGCATTAGTCGAGAATACCCCTCGGTTTGCGCCAGCTGGTTTAGGAAATTTCCAAGACTTTGTGACCATTCTCTGATGTTTTTGTCTTCGTTTGGCAGAGCTTCCTTTACAGGACCAGGCAACAGGATCATATGAGTTAGTCGAACCGCGAGATCTTGCCATTCCTCATTAAGCTTGCTGGAAACAGATCCGTTTTGAAAGGATCTTAGAAGGTGCGTCATCCATCTATTGAGATCGCGACGAAAATCAAACCATTGCTCCTGCCATTGATGAACAAACTTCGTTGCGTAATGCGTGTCGACCGCATCTATATACGGAGCGTTCCGGTGACCTTCGATTTCCTTTTTCAGAAACTCTTGATCGGCTTCCTTTTGCGTATCATCGACCGGCCGTTGCAAACCATGCTCGTTAACGTAGAGCCCTTGGCTGCAGTAACGTTTATAATCGGGTAGAATTTTATGAAGATCTCTTAAACGCTCCCACGCTTGTTCATTCAGCCGCCTGTTATCGCCAAACTCGTCAACAATAAACTCGATATAAATGTCATCGCCACGTTCTTCAACTAGCACAGTTTCGCTCAGTAGTTTGAACCGGCATATCAATGTGCACTTATTGATACCCAGAGCGTCATACTTTTCCCCGGCAAATTGCCGAAGCTCGTATAAGAAATCAGCCGTGGCTGCTAAATCTGCGTGCGCAAGATCTTCTGACCAGGCTGTGGAATGGAGTAATTGCTCAATGCGGCTGGTATTCAGACTTGGTAGGTGACACCAGTAAAGAAACGAACCAAACGCCCGAAAATCACTTCTCACACGCTCCAAGTTCAAATCGTCGATTATCCCCTGCAAAAACCGAATTTCAAGACGGTCCTCCCAACGACGAGGACGAAACGTTTGAGCTAGGTCGAATAGCAATTTCAAATTTGGATTATCTGGAAGTATCTTCTGGAGGTCGGCAATAGTATCCACTAGCTGATAAGGCAACGTGGCCAAACACAGCATGATCGTCACGCCGGTTCCAAGTTTGCTGATCGCCTCATCAAATTGCGTTTGATGTGCCCGGCAGTAGAGTGTTTCGCTCACAGTATAGAGAGCTTTTACAATGCGAGTCGTCGTCTCAAGCGATTCTTTGCGACAGCGATCTATCAGAACCTGAAGCAGCCGCGTTCGATCGAGAGAATTATCGAGAAAGGCTGAACGTAGAAATACCTCTAAATTCTCCACATCGAGAATCGAGATGAGCTCTGCGACTGTCTCCTCGAACGGGACTATTTTATGAAGAAGATTAGCTAGGTGTTGTGACCTAACATAGTGTAACCCTTCGCAACGACCTTCGTTACACAGAATGTATTCGCCCTGCAGGGAAGCTAGAGTTGAATCGGGATCCGCTTCAAACTTCACATTGTTCAGGATTGATCGAATCGTTATACTCGCATCATAAGTTTGGGCCACGCTGATGAGACGCAGTACGTGAAGCTTAGCGTGATCTTCTTTTAGCAGTTCCATTTCGCGGACTTGATCGCTGAGGCGCTCTGCTAACATCTGACCGTGCGTGATTAAGTAAGTAAACTCAATCAATAGCTTTCGCTCGGAGACTTGCTCGAACGCCCATTCCGCAGAAGATACACTGTGCGCAACGCGGTTCTTTTCTTTGAAGGCTTTATAGATTTGTCGAGCCTCTGAGAGTGAGAGATTGGGTGCAACGATTTCCCAATTGAATGCACTTATCTGGCCAGAGTATCGATACCAATCCTCTTCACGAGTCGTCACAAGTAATGCAATGTTATGCCCCTCTAATTCAGCAACAAGCTTGTGCCAGTAACGAAGTCCGGAGCGTACATTGTCGATTAACACTAAAAGCGGAAGACCTAGTGCGCGACGGGCCAAGATCGCCTGTTTCACTGGGCCAACCATGTCCTCGTTACTGAGATGTTTCACAATGAAGGTCGTCTCTGGTTGATAGTGCTCAAAGGCGTATCTAAAAAGAAGGGTCGATTTTCCTTGACCGCTAGATGTTCGCACGATACACGTGCCCTTCCGTTCCAGTGCACGATGGATCCGGTCGAGCCACACGGGCCGCTCTACATCAAAGCCAGCCAGAATATGTCCAGGTCTCGCGTTGGTTCCTTCATAATAATCAGTCGCTTGAGAATCGGGATTGAACTGAAGTCGCTCTATCCATCCATTCTGAACGGCGGGATTCTTTGTACCAAGATCGATGTTCTCATGAATAAAAAGTCGAATCGCCTCGATATCCGGCTGTCGGATTTCTTTTCTTTCAACGGCGAAATCAAGAAACTTCGTCATCAAAACGAGGAGATACAGATCAGTGTTCGCAGTTTCCAAATCAAACCGCTTATGAATTGCTGAGATGGTCTGTAAGTAAAGCTCCTCATCTGATATTCGCTTAAATGAAATTTTTTTCATCAATTCGATTGGATCCGTACCAGGGAACCCCGCTTCCTGACAAACTCTTTGGATATTAGTCTTGAGCTTCGTGGATAGCCGCGGGCTTTGGCTGTGACAAAGCTCAGCCAACTCTGCAAGCTTTCCGGCGTAACCAAAGTTGGTGACAACAAGCAACCGAGATGATGTATCCGCGGACCAAACAGGCAGAAAATTCTCGATTATTCTTGACTCTGCAAAACGGCCCCAATCCCAGTTCGTCTTTGAGGTCTTGACTTGGACGTACTCACTCCCAACATGAAAGCCCTTCGATTGAACATCTCTTGATCCATTCACGTCGAGGTCGTCAATTCCCTCGAGCCGAACGCTCCCGTTTCCGTCACCTTCATAGAGATCGAATGCGCGCAAAAGGGAATACGCGATTTGATAGCGAATACCGCGTATGTTTACGGCTCCGTGATATCGGCTATCGAAAAGCTCTTCTAGTTGTTGATCGACACTGGTAAGCAATGATGAGTCTTTCTGGGATCAAAACGGCATCTGACGCTAATCGGTCCTATCGATAGATATTCAATCGGTAACTTTAGCTTTATACCGGGCAAATCAGATTTGTTTACTTTCAGTCCTACAGTCGGTCGGGAACTGCGTGTAAAGCAGCTACTCTTTATTTCACATTTCATGCTGCCGTGCCCTTCGACTGTGCCCTAGTTGCGTTCGATCTGACGATGTCCGTCAAAATCACAGCGGGACTAGATGTGAGCTGGCTCATCGCAATTAGTTGCTGGATAAGAATCTCTAAGAGCTGCGACAGTTCAGCTGCGCGGTACATGACTTCTAACGGCTTGATCGAATCGAGCGCGTTCGCGTAAGCCAGCGCATCTTGTTCGCGGTGAGCCGCGAGAACATTCCGGATTTGGCCTAAGAACTCGCGATGCGTCCGCCAAAACTTATTTAAGTCAGCCGACACCACATTTATAGCCTGCAGTCGCTCCGGTGGAACTGAGAGCGCAGCAATTGCATCTCTAAACTTTTTCCCTAACAACTGCGGAATGTCTTCAGCAGCCTCATACAACAACATTGCTTCATGCTTTGCTACAAATGCCCGTCGTCGGTCACCTATTGCCGCCACCATATCGGTTGTGAAGTACGCGAGATCTTGATCGATTTGTAGCAAATAAAGCGCCACATTGAAGACAGTCCGGATGTTGTCAGCGCGCATATCGGTAGCGCGTTGAAGTGTTTGCCTTACGGAAGCCAGCGCTTGATTACGGATTTTCCTCCTTTTACGAGCATCTGCTCGTGCGCGCACACGATTCCGGAACAGCACGACTGTCTCGATGGCGTTCTTAAGTTGCTCATTAGCCATCAACCGCATCCGTTGTGCTTCGCGTCGCTGCCGATATACTGCTGATGAATTGGCAAAGCTCGCGCGAAATTGTTCAAAAAAACTCATCTCAACCTCGTGCGCCTATCAAGAAATCTGGAGCGCTGGTGCGGCCATTCCTCAAAACACTCCAATCGCATGCCCGGACGAGAAATCCGCGTCGAGCTGCTGTGATGCGCGGAGAATTCGCACTCTGGATTTTAGTAATTGCGGGAAAGAAGTTGGCGAGTGAAAACGATCCAAAAATGCCAGATAACTTCAGCCGCGAGAATCCGTGGGGCACATTGAGCGTAAACGCTCCACCTTATTCGATTCCGCAAATACGGCGCATATCATAACATCGTCTCGTGAAGGACCACGAATAATAAGATTAGTTTCGATAGCACACCAACAGATCGTAGTCCCTTCTTACTGCGATTTTGGCTCTAACGTTTCCCGCACGGCATCTTGTGGACTTGGTAGGCTGAGCCATGCGTAGATACATTCACCCTAAGAGGCCCAAATTCTTGGGACTTAGTTGAGACACGGAATCCCAGTTCTTCAGCTAACCCCTTTAGACGCAACGCTTAAATTTTGCATTGGTGCCGAAGGGGGGACTCGAACCCCCACGAGTTACCTCACACGCCCCTCAAACGTGCGCGTCTGCCAGTTCCGCCACTTCGGCATGAAGTGAGACCTTGAAGGCTGTGGCCATTATAGCCGGAATCGATTTTAAGAAAAGTGCACCGGACCTACTTGCTCGCAGCCGGTGATGCGGCTGGCGCTGCCGGTGAAGGTTGTTGCGCCGGCACAGGAGTCGGTGTCGGCGTTGCCGCTGGTGCGCTCTCTGACTGCAACACTGATCGTGAGCCGGTCAGGATTGGCAAACCGAGCGTGAGGGCGATCAACATGAATGCGGCTGCCGCTCCAATCGTGATCTTTGCCAACAAACTCGCCGTGCCGCGTGGTCCAAAAGCGGTGCTCGATAAAGTGTTAGAAAAGAGTGCGCCCGCGTCAGCTTTGCCAGGCTGAAGCAGGATCACGACGATCAAAACAAAACACGCAAGAATAAACAGACCGTAAAGAATGTAAGTTAACAAATCAAAACCTCACCGTCGGTAATTCACTATCTCCGCAAAACTTTCCGCCTTCAGACTCGCGCCGCCGACCAACGCGCCATCGATATCTGCTTGACTCATTAAGCCCGCAATGTTGTCGGGCTTCACCGAACCGCCGTAGAGAATTCGCAGCGCGGCGCCCGCTGCCGCAGAGTGCCTTTCCGCGAAAACGCGCCGGATAAACGCGTGCATTTCCTGCGCTTGCTCCGGCGTCGCTGTGCGTCCCGTGCCGATGGCCCAGACGGGTTCGTAAGCGATGATGATACGGTCGAGATCAGAGGCTGTCAACCCGCTGAGTCCGGCAGTCAACTGCTGTGAAACAACACTTTCCGCGCTTCCCTGCTCGCGCTGATCGAGCGTCTCGCCAACGCACATGATCACAATCAGACCACTCTTGATCCCCGCGTGCGTCTTTCGATTAACCTGGACATCCGTCTCGCCGTAGTACTGTCGTCGCTCCGAATGACCAACAATCACATACCTCGCACCAACATCGCGCAACATCGACGCCAGCACTTCACCGGTGTGCGCGCCTTCTTCGACTTCCGTCGAACAATCCTGTCCGGCCACACGCACGTTTGAACCTTCGAGCCGATCGGCAACAGTTTTAATCGCCGTGAAGACTGGAGCGATGACGACGTCGCAGTGGTTTGCGTTCGCGACAAGAGGCTTCAACGCGAGCGCGGTATCAACCGCCTCGCCGAGCATCTTGTACATCTTCCAGTTTCCAGCGATTACAGGTTTACGCATTTATTTGTCACTCAACGCGGCGACGCCGGGGAGTTCTTCACCGGCGAGGAACTCAAGCGTGGCGCCGCCGCCTGTTGAGATATGGGTGATGCGATCGGCGACGCCGGCGCGCGTGACGGCCGAAACAGAGTCGCCGCCACCGACGATTACGATCGCGTCCCGGTCGGCGGCTTCCGCGACAGCGCGTGCAACGCCGATCGTACCCTGATCAAAGGGCGGCTCTTCAAATACACCCATCGGGCCATTCCAGATGATCATGCGCGCGTCTTCAAGCGCCGCGGCGAAGTGGGCCACCGTTTCGACGCCGATGTCCATGCCGACGAGACCGATGTTGGTAAACTCAATTGGTATAGTCTTAGCGACGATCTGTTGGCCCTTAACGGGTTCGTAACTGTCAACCACCTGATGGTCCGTCGGTAGCAGAAACGCTATGCCCTTCTCTTCCGCTCGCTTCTTAATCTCGAGCGCGGTTTGCATCATCGAGTCTTCGACCAGCGATTTCCCAACGGTAAAGCCCTCGGCCTTGAGAAACGTGTAAGCCATCGCGCCGCCGATTAAGATCTTGTCGACGCCGCGATCGATGAGCGCGTTGATTACAGGAATCTTGTCAGATACTTTTGCGCCACCGAGTATCGCGACAAACGGATGCTCCGGATGGTTCACAACTCTTCCGAGATACTCGAGCTCCTTCTCCATCAACAAACCAGCCGCTGCTTTCGAAACGTGGCGCGTTATACCAACAGTCGACGCATGCGCACGATGCGCCGTGCCGAAAGCGTCGTTGACGTAAACATCACACAGACTGGCTAACTGCTTTGCGAAGTTGTCGTCGTTCTTCTCTTCCTCTGCGTGAAAGCGAAGATTCTCGAGCAACACAACGTCGCCATCAGCGAGAGCTTTCACTTTCGACTCTGCTGCTTCGCCGATGCAGTCTTCAGCAAACGCCACCGGCCGGCCTAAGAGTTGAGAAAGATGTTCCGCGACCGGTCGCAGGCTGTACTTGTCGACACGCTCGCCTTTCGGCCGGCCGAGATGCGACGCGAGAATCACACGTGCGCCTTGATCGATGGCGTATTGAATTGTCGGGAGCGAGGCTCTTATGCGCGAGTCGTCGTCAACTTTGCCGTCTTTGATCGGCACGTTGAAGTCGACGCGGATGAAGACGCGTTGGCCATGTAGCACTACATCTGTAACAGATAACTTAGCCACAAAGAGGCACAAAAAGCACAAAACAAAGTACAAAGCACTAAGAACAAAGAACAGCCCTTACAAGCCTTTGCTTGCGATGTACTTGATCAGATCTCGCACGCGGCATGAATAGCCCCACTCGTTGTCGTACCACGAAAGCACCTTCAACATCCGTCCACCAATCACTTTCGTATACTCAGCATCGACGATCGACGAATTCGAGTTGCGCTTGAAATCAACCGAGACCAGCGGCTCTTCGCTGAAGTCAAGAATCCCGCGCAGCTCCTCATGCGCCGCATCCTTGAACGCGCGATTCACTTCTTCCGCAGTCGTCTCCTTCTCGAGATCCATCACCACGTCAACTAACGACACATTCGGCGTCGGCACACGCACCGAGATCCCATCAAACTTTCCTTTCAACTCCGGCAGCACCAACGCAACAGCCTTCGCCGCGCCGGTCGACGTCGGGATCATCGACAACGCCGCTGCTCGCGCACGTCGCAAATCTTTATGCGGCAGATCGAGTAGCTGCTGATCGTTTGTGTAGGAATGGATCGTCGTCATCTGCGCTGAACGAATGCCAAACTTCTCATGGACCACCTTCGCAACAGGCGCGAGGCAATTCGTCGTGCACGAAGCGTTTGAGATGACGTGATGCGCAGCGGGATCGTAGTTCTCCTCGTTAACGCCGAGCACGATCGTGATGTCTTCATTCTTCGCAGGCGCAGAGATGATCACTTTTTTGACCGTGCCGCGCAGGTGCTTCTTCGCGTCTTCGGCCTTGGTGAAAAGTCCCGTGGATTCGACGACGATCTCCGCGCCCACCGATTCCCAGTCGATTGCCGCCGGATCGCGTTGCGAAAACACACGAAACTCCTCGCCATTAACACTGATTCCGCTCTCGGTTGAGGTGATCTGTTGATCCAGATTCCCCAGCACGGAGTCGTACTTCAACAGATGCGCGAGCGTTCTGGTGTCGGTCAGATCGTTAACGGCCACGAAATCAATGTCAGGATCACCAAGAGAAGAGCGCAAAATATTTCTGCCAATGCGACCGAATCCATTGATACCAACCTTCACCGCCATTGCCGAAAATCCTCCACGTTGAATTGAATTGTCTCGATTGTGGGACTAGACTGGTTGCAAATTTGGGACAGAATTCTGCCTGGCGATCGTCGCCTTTGTAACCTGGAGAAGCCCCGCAGTGTCTCTACCAAAGAGAAACGCAAGATTATGCGGCGCGTTTCGGCCTGTCAAGCCAGCGTTTCGAGCAACTTTTTGAAACTGCATTTCTAAACGCAACGTAGTAAAGGCTTGATACCGTGGACCTTCGTTTGCCAGAATGTCCCGAACTCTTCCTACCGTAGCAGTTGAAACTGGAAGGAAACTTTAAGGAGCTCTTCGTCTGATGTTCAATTTGATATCTCGCACTTTAGTAAGATCGGTCGTGCTGTCGTCCATCGTGTTCGCTGGGACGAGCGCCGCACTGGCACAAACGCCGCAATCAACGCCGCGCCCAACACCCGCGCCCGGGAGTCCAACCGCGCCACCAGGACAGGAACCCATTCCGGGAACCACGACGCCAACAACGCAACCTCCGCAAGCGCCACCGGGAGTACCGCAAACGAATCCGGCCGCAGCACCGGGAACTATCCCGGCACAAACGCCGACGCCAACTCCGGTGCCTGGTGGCGTGCCGGTGACGGGCGAGCCTTTGCGTGAGCCGGTGATTCCGCAGTTTCAAGCGAAACCATTGCCGCCGGTGCCGAGCCTTTCTCGTTTAGGTGTTGGTAGCGAATCGGTACCGCTTTCGTTGAACGACGCCATCAAACGAGCGCTCGAGAATAATAACGACATCGAGGTCGCGCGTGATGACGTCCGTTTCGCAGAGACTCAGTTGCGCTCACTCGAAGGAATCTTCGATCCGGTTTTCGAGATCACCCCCCAATACGATAAGCGTATTTCGCCGCAGCAGAGTTCGCTTGGTGGCGCAGCGGGTCAATCGGGTACGACGAGCACCACGACGTATTCGTTCAGTCCATCAATCTCGAAGCAGTTTGGTCGAGGCGGCGGAAACTACTTCCTGAACTTCGTCAACACGCATACAAACACCAGCAATAGTTTCAGCTTGCTGAACCCGTTCTACTCATCGAACTTATCGTTAACGTTTACACAGCCGCTGCTGCGCGATCGTTCAATCGACAACAACCGGCGTCAGATTCGCATTCAACGCAAGCGATTGGATCAGTCAGACGCAGACTTCCGTCAGCGCACGATCGACGTCATTACACGCGTGCAACAGGCTTACTGGGAACTCGTCTTCGCGTTGCGCGATCAGCAGAACAACCTGGCGAACTTGAATCTCTCGCGCGAGAGCCTGCGAAATATCGAAGCGCAGATCGCGGCCGGTGCGAAAGCGCCGCTCGAGAGAGCTGAAGTGCAAACCGAACTGGCGAATCGCGAGACCGCGTTGTATTCGGCAATTCAGGCGGTTGCGATTGCGGAAAACAATTTGAAGGTTCTCATCTTCAAGGATCCAAACAGTCCGGAATGGTCAGCACAGCTCACGCCGACCGAGGCGCCGAAGTTTGATACGACGCCGGTGAACCTCACCGACGCGTTAAAAGCAGCTCACGATAATCGTCCCGAACTGCGAAGGCTGCGTTTGCAGAATGACATCAACGACATCGACATTAAGTTCTTCAAGAACCAGACCAAACCTCAGATCGATTTGACTGGAGTATTAGCACTCACCGGTCTGGCCGGTAGCCCGGTTTCGACCGCCGTGCCTCCCGGAACACAGGTGCCGTTGATCTTCGGAGATCCGGCGACCAACTCGGCCGCATTTCTGCTCGACCAGATTCGTGCGATTCAGCTCGCTCAAGGGTTGCCGGTGGCGACTTCACCGCTCGTTACCGCGCAGGGTGGCGCAAACACGAAATTGATTGGTGGCTACGGACAGGATCTTCGTAACCTCTTCGGTGGTGAGACACGCAACGTTACGGTCGGCGTCGCGATCTCGCTTCCATTCAAGAACAAAACGGCCGAAGCGAATCTTGCCGGCGCGAGAATTCAGAAAGAACAGTTGCTCGCGTCGGTGCGATCCCAGGAGCAGATTATCGAGGTTGACGTGCGCAACTCCGCGCAGGCAGTTGAGTCCGCGCGCCAGCGAGTTCTTTCAGCACGCGAAGCGCGGGTGAATGCTGAGCTGCAACTCGAAGGTGAGCAACGATTGTATCAGGTCGGACGATCGACGACGTTCTTGTTGTTCCAACGCGAGAATGCACTCGCGAACGCGCGTGCCTCTGAGTTGCGAGCAGAGACTGACTACAATAAGGCGTTGGCTGACTTGCAGCGCGCCACTTCGACGACGTTGCGAGCGAACAACGTAGTTGTCGACAATCCTGTCGCGCCTTAAGGCCGGCGGTTTTTCTCCCACAAAAGGCGCAAAGGCGCAAAGAAAGACGCAAGAAGGATAAGGTTTTTTGCGTTTTCCTTTGCGCCTTTGCGTCTTTGCGTGGAAAATCGCTCTCAAGGATGCAGATCAGCGCCACCATCATCACCTTCAACGAAGAGTCGAATATCAAGGCCGCCTGTGAATCAGTCGCATGGGCCGACGAGGTAGTGGTGGTAGACTCGAATTCGACCGACAACACGCGTTCGATTGCCGAGGCGTGCGGCGCACGTGTGGTAACAAACGCCTGGCCGGGCTTCGGCGCACAAAAACAATTCGCCGTCGAACAGGCAAAGCACGAGTGGATCTTCAGTCTCGATGCAGACGAAAGAGTTTCAGACGAGCTGAAAAAGTCTGTTCAGTCGTTACGAAATACCCCCGAGTCGGAGCTTGCCGATGGTTATCTCATCGCGCGGCGCACTTATTATCAACAACGCTGGATTCGCGGTGGTGGCTGGTATCCCGATCGACAGTTGCGGCTCTTCAGGAAGAGCATGGGCCATTGGAAGCAACGTCACATTCATGAGTCGGTGACGATGAATCCGGGAGCGCGCGTCGAAACATTGGAAGGTGATCTGCTGCACTATACTTCACGCGACGCGGCGCATCATCACCGGATGATTGGCGAGCGATATGCTCCGCTCGCTGCACGACAGATGTTTGAAGAAGGACGGCGCACGTCAGTGTTGGGTGTGGCTTCTGCCGGACCAGCGGCTTTTGTACGGAGTCTGATTTTGAAGGGTGGATTTCGGGATGGGTTCGCCGGCTTTACCATCGCGAGCTTCGCCGCACATCACGCGTTCCTAAAACATCTTATGCTCTGGGAAAGACAGAAAAAAGAATCCACAGATTACACAGATTCTGTGTAATCTATGTCTGTGGATTTAATATGCCGGACCCGAATCTAATCCCTCCAGCAGTTGGTTACACTGTTGCCGCAGTTTTTGGTGCGATCATCGGCAGTTTCCTCAATGTCGTCATTCATCGCGTTCCGTTGGAGGAATCGATCGTCTTTCCCAACTCGCGCTGTCCTTCGTGTGGCGCAGTGATCGCCTTCTACGACAACATTCCTGTCCTTAGCTACGTAGTACTGCGAGCAAAGTGTCGCAGTTGCAAAGAGCGCATCTCATTTCGTTATCCCGCGGTTGAGCTACTGACGGCGGCGATGTTTGTAGCTATTGCCTGGCACGATGGGCTCAGCGCGGCACTCCCGTTCGATCTCGTGTTTGTATCGGCGTTGCTCGCGCTTGTCTTCATCGACGCCGAGCACATGATCCTTCCAAATGCGATCACCTATCCAGGCATCGTGTTCGCACTCGTTGCGCGCGTCGCCATTCCCTATGTGAGCGGCACTCCGCACTTCGACGATCTGCCATCGCTGTCACAAGGAGCATTCGCGAACATGCCGATGTGGGCCGCGTCGTTGGCAGGCGGGTTCATCGGCGCATTGATCGGCGGTGGCTCACTCTGGCTGATGGGATGGACGTGGGAGAAACTTCGCGGCATCGAGGCGATGGGTCTCGGCGACGTGAAGATGATGTTCATGGTCGGCGCTTATCTCGGGTGGCGGCTCACCATTCTTACGATCTTTTTTGGTGTTCTGACCGGGTCGATCATCGGCATTTTGTTGATGGCCTGGCAACGTCAACGCAACATGCAAATGCTGCTGCCGTTCGGAGTCTTTCTTGGTCTCGGCGCAGTTGCAGCATTACTTTTCGGCGCCCCGGTCGTCGAGTGGTATGCAGGACAGTTCAGGTGAGTTACAGAAATCGCTTTCAATCCGGCCTGACCATGCTGACAGGACTGTTCCTGCTGGCGGTGTTATTTGCGATTCTGCTTTACGCGCTCACGCCTGAGACTCCCGCGACGCGTGGTCCAATTCTGCTCGCTGCGTTTATTGCGATCCTGATTGGCGGCTTGCTGTGCATTCTATTTCTACTGCGCTGGCTGCTTCGTCCTTATCACCAACTGCTCGGTGAAGCGCAGCGTGCTTCAGTCGCAGACCAGATTCTAAAATCGCAGGACGAAGCTGAGTTTGTGCTCGAAACGTTCCAATCGGTCGTCGCGCAGTTGCAGGAGCAACGAAAAGAGCTCGAGCAACTCAGTCACGAAGCGCGGGAACGTGCTAACTCGGCCGAGAAATTCAGCGAACGCATTGTCGCGAGTTTGCCGTCAGGACTGATCGCCTTTGATGCCGCCGGACGCTCGATGGCAATCAACACGCCGGGCCGCACGTTGCTCGAAGCCGACGGCCGAGCGCTGGGCGAATCATACGAGCAGCTCTTGAGCGGGCACACGGAGTTGGCGTCGATGATTGGAGATTGTTTGCAAAATGGAACGCTGTACCGTCGCACTGAGATTGAAACCGTCAGTGCTGATGGACGGTTGCGACGTCTCGGTGCCACAGTCGCTCCGATCGATTTGCCGCCGGAACGTGGACCACGCGGCGCACTCTGTTTGTTGACCGATATCACCGAAGTCAGTGAGTTACGCGAACAGGTTGCGTTGAAGAATAATCTTGAAAGTCTCGGTGAGATGTCGGCGGGGTTGGCCCACGAATTCAAGAATGCGATCGCAGCGCTTCAAGGTTACGCGCAATTGCTACAGAGCCTGGAGCTCAACGACAAGGCGCAGGTGGCGGCGGGTTCGTTGCTAAACGAGGTGCGAAATCTTTCGAGCATGGTTACTGCATTTCTCGATTTCGCTCGTCCGCAGCCACTGCATTTGGATCAAGTTTCGTTGCCGGAGTTGATCGAGGAATGTGCGACGGAACTGGAGTCGTTGTTTCAGGAATTGAGAGTCGAGCTGCGGGTTGAGACGTCAGGGCCGCTGGTCGTTCGTGCGGACGAACGAATGTTGCGGCTCGCGTTCTCGAACCTGATGCGTAATGGTGCTGAGGCGATTCCGGAGGAGCAGAACGAGCGCGTTGTATTTGTGCGGGCGTTTGAGGATGGCGAAGCGGCGGTTGTTGAAATCAGAGATACCGGATCGGGAATTCCGGCGGCGCAGTTGCAAAAGATCTTCATTCCGTTTTTCACCACGAAAGCGAAAGGTCACGGTGTGGGACTGGCGCTAAGTCACCGCATCATCACACAACACGGCGGCACACTCACCGCCGCCAATACGCCGGAAGGCAGCGCGGTATTTACGGTTAAATTAGCCGCGGATGAACGCAGATGAACGCGGATCAGATCCGCGTCAACCCGCGTTCATCCGCGGCCAAAATATTCCCTCCAACGACGATCGACGAGTGCGGCGATGTCGTCGCGTACGATCAACTCGTCAGGGAAACCGGGCTTGGTACGAGCGTCGATGACGATCGGCGCGGTGTAGACCAAGTGATGTCGCTGCACGGTCGTCCGCGCCGCGTAAATATCCGCCGCAGGCTCGAAGCGCGTCCACGTGGCCCACAAAAAATCCGTTGACGATCTCGCAACACCCGCGTTGTCGTGCAACACGATCAACGGCCACTCTTGAAACACCGGCTCGTTAGCGACTCGCGACGCAAGCGATTCATCCTTCGCAAACGATTCGCCTTGCAATACCAAACACCCACCACAAAAAACTTCCGCACGCGAAATCCAACGCGGCAACTCGCCCTTGAACTCTTGCGGCAACTTCCGCACCGGCTCACCCAAACCCAACATGATCGCTTTGCTGCCCTCGTTCACCTTCCCGCTCGTGTAGTCCAACGTATCCATCGACACGTTTGAAAACACGAAGAGATCCGTTTCGGGCCGGAACCGTTCGAGCACGTGTTCGAGCAAGCGTGGAAAGTCTTTCAGATCCTGCGGCGTGTCGGTGAGCAGCAAAAACTTTGTCAACGACAACTGACCTTCACCGAGAATGCGAAAACCAGAAACCAGCGCCTCGCGACCATATCGCTCGCGCACAACAGCCGCGCACAGCGAATGAAACCCGGTCTCGCCATACGTCCAAAGATCTCTTACAGACGGCATCACCAGCGGAAACAGTGGCGATAACAACTTCTGCAAATAGTCGCCGATGAAAAAATCTTCCTGGCGTGGCTTGCCTACGACCGTTGCCGGATAGATGGCATCGCGGCGGTGAAAGATCGCCTCGACATTGAAGACCGGATAATCGTGACGCAGAGAGTAATAACCGTAGTGATCGCCAAACGGTCCTTCCGGCCGTCGTTCGTGCGGCCGCGCGTGTCCGACCAAAGCAAATTCAGCTTCTGCCGCGAGCCGGTGCTTTTCAGCGCCGAGCGGATTGCGCGTCATCTTGAGTTTTTCTCCGGCAAGCAACGACGCAAGCACCAACTCCGGAACATCTTCAGGCAACGGCGCGACCGCCGCCAGAATGAGTGCAGGTGGTCCACCGAGAAAGACCGTTACCGGCAACGGCTGATTGAGACGCTCGGCTTCGTGGTAGTGAAAGCCACCGCCTTTTTGGATCTGCCAATGCAGTCCGGTTGAATGCGCGTCGTAAACCTGCATGCGATAGATGCCGAGATTGTGCTTTTTGGTGATCGGGTTCTCAGTATAAACCAGCGGCAGCGTGATGAATGGACCACCATCCTCCTGCCACGTGGTCAACACCGGCAACTGATCGAGACGCGCAGGCCGATCGACGACCTGCTTCACTGGCGCGCGCGAAGTGTTCGTCGTTCCGAGTTTCAGCAAATCCAGCGCAACTGAGCGATGCTTCCACAACTCCTCAAACTTCGGCGGCAGGAGCGACTCGGCAATGTTGACCATTTCACGCACAAACGCTTCCGGCTTTGGACCAAACGCGAGATCGATTCGGCGCTCGGTGCCGAACAGGTTCGTCACCACGGGATAACGGCTGCCCTTCACGCGCGTGAACAACAATGCCGGTCCACCTTCGCTGATTACGCGTCGATGGATCTCGGCGAGTTCGAGGTATGGATCAACCTCGGTTTTGATGGTGATGATTTCGTTTTCTCTGGTGAGTCGATCGAGAAATGTGCGGAGACTCGCGTGCATTCCGTTTACGGCCGGTCTCCGGGTTTCTCGACTGTGCGCGGGCGGACGCGTGTCGTTGGCCCCGCTGGTTCACCGAGCCGCTTTTCGATCTCGTCGTAAGCGGTCTCGGCAGCTTCCGCGACGTATGGTTGGTGTGATTCGCGAAAAGGTTTGATTAGCTCGAGCGTCTGCGCGTCGCCGATATGAGCGAGCGCTTTCAGTAAACCGGTATTGATGCGAGGCGCGTTGTTGCTTCGCTTCAAAAACGGATAAAGCAGATCGGGACTCTCCAATTCTGACAAATAACGGATCGCCTGTTCCTGCCGTCCGGAATCAAGCTCGTTCACGACGCGATAGAGCGCTTCGGCTCGACCCATGCGATACAACGCCCAATCGAGCGCAAGCCGCACTTCTTTGTTCTTTTCCTGTAGCCGGTAGCCTTCGACGAGCTTGAGCTGATCGGTGGCCGCGAGCCGCGCGAGTGCTTCCGCGCTACGCTGTCGCACGAGCGCATCAGGACTGCCGAGTTGTTTTGCAAACTCAGCCGGATTCGAGCGCGCATCGACACCATCAACAGGCACTTGCGTCTGCGCCGAACTTACGCCAACCATCAGCAACAGCACAACTTCCGCGAGATTTAATTTACTCATAGCTTCAGTCCATTAGCCCTGTGGCTGCTTTTTGCGCAACAGCGCAGTATTCAAATCCAGTTCTCCGACCGGAATCACTTCCACATTCGGATACTTCTTCTGCAACTCCGGCAGGAACGCCTTCGCATTCCCAACGATGATTATATTGCTCGTCTTCGCGTCCAACCGCGTGGATGCAAACTTCTGCACGTCGGCAGTGGTCACTGCCTGCACGTTATTGATGTAGCGATTGATCTCGTCAAGGCTCATGCCGTAAAGCGCGAGCGACGCCACTTGTGCCACCAACCCATTCGCGGTTTCAAGGTTGCGCGAGAAGCTTCCAATCAACACTGCCTTGCGCGGAGTCAGCTCAACATCAGCCGGCGGCGACGACGACAAGCGACCGATCTCTCCCAACAACAGATCCGCAACCGCGGCTCCCGACTCATTCTTCGTCTGTGCTGAAGCGACAAACGGTCCAACATCGCGTCGCGTGTCAAGCGAGCTGCCGGCGCCATAACTCAACCCGCGCTTGATGCGAATCTCTTGATTGAGTCGTCCGGAATATCCGCTGAGCACGGAGTTGGTGACCATGCCGCGAAAGTAATCCGGATCCTTGCGATTGATTCCGGTGCGAGCGAGATAGACGGCGGCTTGTCCAGCATCTGGTTTATCGATCACGACCACTCGACCTGCCTTGCTGTCCGTGCTCGCTGTCGACGCAGTGATCGTCGGCAACGGAGTTGTCGGCTTTTGCCAATCGCCAAAGTGACGAGTCGCTAGCGCGAACCCGTCTTTCGCGTTGATGTCGCCGCCGATCACGAGAATAGCATTGTCAGGACGATAAAAACGCGAGTGCATCTTCGCGATGTCGGCGGGGGTGATGCGCGTTAACGATTCGGTAGTGCCGCTGATCGGATGACCGTAAGGACTGTCGCCAAACACAACCCGCGCAGCTACAAATCGCGCGATTGAGCCCGGTTCGCCGAGCGCCAAAGTAATGTTATCGAGATACTGCTGTCGCAGTCGTTCGACCTCTTCGCTTTTGAACGTCGGATGCCGCACGACGTCCGCGAGAATCTCCATCGCCGGCGAGATCTTCGACGACATCACGCCCACGGTTGCATACGACGCGTCCCAGCGCGCACCCGAGTCAAGCGATCCGCCAAGACTCTCGATCTCCTGTGCGATTTTCGTCGCGTCGCGCGTCTGCGTTCCTTTGGTGAGCAGATTAGCGGTTAGATCGGCCAGGCCCGCCATCTCCGGTGGATCAACCTCACCACCATTCTTGATCAGCAGTTGAGCAGAAATGAGTGGATACTCGCGTCGCTCGATGACGATCACGCGCAACCCATTCGGAAGCGTTTGCTCGACTGGCTTCGGAAACGTTCCAGAGCGTGGTGGCGCGGGCGGTGGTGGAGTTGCTTGCGGCGTTTGCGCGTTGACAATTCCTATAGAGAGCATGCAAACAAACAGCATGATTCTCCCGCCAAGGCGCAAAGGTGCAAAGGAAGAACCAAGAAAAACCTTTGCGCCTTTGCGCCTTTGCGGGAGAAATTTTGTTACCATCTTATCGCTCCTCCTTTGCAGGCTTCGACGCTTCGGGCAAGTAGTACAAGACCAACCGATTCGTATCAGTGAAGTACTTCTTCATCACTCGTTGTACATCGGCAGCAGTGACTGCTTGCAGACGCTCAAGATCGGTATTCACTCGCGCCGGATCTCCCAACAGCACCGCAGCCTCACCGAGCGCGAGTGCTTTGCCATTGCTCGTTTCCCGCTGGCGCAGTTGATCGGTAATCATCTGGTTCTTGGCCTTCTCCAACTCCGCCGCTGAAACAGGTGCGTCTTGCAGTTTCTTAATCTCCACGAGCAGGGACTTCTCTGCGTCCTCGACCTTCTTTCCTTCGGACAAGATAGCGCCCAGGATAAAGACCCCGGTATCCTCCAGCGCATTTGAGTCAGACTCTATGTCGGCTGCTATTTGCTGGGTGTAAACGAGGGCATGATAGAGTCGAGAAGATTCGCCCGCCGCAAGAATCGCGTTCGCGACACGCAATGCATCCGCATCTGGGTCTGAGCGCTTCGTCGTCAAATACGTCAAGCCAACCGCGGGAAGATCGTTGTGGCCATACTCGGTCAAACGCATCTCACTCTTACGCATCGGCTCCTTCACGCTAACGCGCGGGAGTGGCCGCGAGGGTTTTGCTATTGGACCAAAATACTTATCGATCCAGGTATCGAGCTGCTGCGGATCGAAATCGCCAACCACTACGAGGGTCGCATTGTCCGACCGGTAATAAGTCGAATGAAATTCCTGCACATCCTGAAGCGAGGCCGCATCGAGATCTTCGATGCTGCCGATTGTTGGGCGCTTGTAAGGGTGCTCGAGAAACGACTTCGCTTGCAGCAGGTAGAAGAGACGACCATAAGGCGGCGCCAGCACACTCTGCCGGTATTCTTCCTTTACGACATCGCGCTCAGACTTGAAATTCGCATCGTCAACATTCAGTCCCGACAGACGATCGGCTTCAGCCCAGAGGAGCGTCTCGAGATAGTTTGAAGGTACGACTTCGTAGTAAACCGTCACGTCGTCGTTGGTAAAGGCGTTATTGAACCCGCCAACGTCCTCGGTGAGACGGTCCATCATCTCCGACTTCATATTCTTCGTACTCTTGAACATGATGTGTTCGAAGAGGTGTGCAAAACCACTGCGCTGATTCGGATCGTCTTTCGAACCGACGTGATACCAAACCTGTATGGCGACAGTCGGGCTCGAGCGATCAGGCGCGCTCAAAACGCGGAGACCGTTCGGCAATGTGCGGTCGGTGAATTTGAGTTGTGGCATTCGCGTTTGTGCGAAGCCACTTAACTGAAGAGTTGTCAGGAGGAGAACGCAGAGGACTAAACGAATTGAATGACGAACCATCAAGTTTCTCCAGTATTGATTAATCGATGTCCAACGGATTTCGGTAAGGTTTGTCTTTGTCCTTCTCAGCCCGCTTCATCGCTTCCTGAAACTTCTCTTCGAGGATGCGATCGCGATCTTTCATGGAGCTGAGCTCCTGTGCAAAGATCTGCTCGCGCATCTGTTTCTGCTTGTCCAAACCTTTGACCATCTCGTCAAAGGAAGCGACCGGTTTTGCTTTTTCTTCATGCGAAATGAGCACACCGGTTTGCGCGTCGACCGTCAGGTTCGCCTCGCAGCAGGGACAAATGATTGTAAATCTCGAGCTATCAGGCATGGGGCCGTCCTCCTTGTCGAGGAAGTAGTATAGCCACAAAGAAGCACAAAAAGCACAAAAACCAGGATGGTCTCTGTGCTTTTGTGTTTTCTGGTGTCTGTACTTTGTGCTTCTTGTGACTTACGGAATAACTTTCTTCACTGCGTTACCGACTTTCTTTGCGCCGGTAGCCGTCTTGCTGCCAACTTTCTTGGCGCCTTCAACGGTTTTATCGCTTACCGTCTTGGCGCCTTCAACGGTCTTCGCAGCGACTTTCTTGCTGGTATCGACCGTCTTATCGCCTACGTCTTCGGCCTTATCTGCGGTCTCCTTGGCTACGGTCTTGGTCTTGGCGGGCGCTTCACCGGCTACATCCTCGGCCTTGTCCGCGACAAATCCCGCTGCGTCAGCAACCTTGCTGCCCGTGGCTGCAAGCACGTCTTCAGTCGTGTTCACTACGCGTTCCTCGCCGCTCGGCGAAGTCGCTTTCACGGTCTTGGTGCCGTTATGCGTGGTGACAACCACTTTCGAGATGCGCGGATTGTTACGAAAGACTCTCGTTTCGGTCCGCGTCCCATCAGCAGATACGCTGGTGGTTACCTCTGAATTATCCGGAGCTGCGGTCTTGGTTTCTGTGGGACTCTGGCTGGCGGTGGCGGCGTTTGCGTTGTCGTTTGCGGTGGCTTGATTGGCGGTTGAACACCCCACCGCTACGGCCGCGAGTAAAAGTATCGTCAACAGGCAAATCTTCTTGGTCACGCTCATATCCTCCTAGTTGAGCAAAGCTAAAGTTAGTTGAGCAAGCAACGTGCCAATCCATTTGGGGGCTAAAAGTAAATGTCTACTTACGAGCGACGTTCAGTAACAGTACGGTGTTAACTTTCGATTGACTTTCGTTTGGAATTCCTTTAGAAGCACACTATTGCAAACACTGCGGAGGCCTTGCGCCTAACCTTGTTCTGATCAGAAGCCGCCGCTTGAATCTTCTTCATGGCGTTCATAATTGAAATCGACTCGTAATCACAATCCCCAAGGAGTCTTCTCTATGCGCAGACTGCTTTTTGTTGCGACAGGCGTTTTTTTCGTCATCGCCGCACTGCTTCCAACGCAACGCGCTTTCGTCGTGCGCGCGGTGTCGGACGGCGAACGCCTTGCAATGTACAGCAAACCGGCAGTGGTTCGCATCATCGATGGTGCAGCCGGCCAGATTAAGTTTGAACCGCCCGGTTACCAGGGGCAGATCTACAACGTCTCGTCGATTGGCCTCGGCTCCGGCTTCTTCATCAGCTCAAACGGTTACATCGCAACCAACGCGCACGTCGTCTCCACCACCCACGACGGTGAAGACAAAGCCAAACAAGCGCTGTTCTGGCAGATGGTCCAGCAGATTGGGCAACAACTCGGCAAAGATCCGCGAAGCTTGAACGCAAACTTCATCGAGCAATACAGCTCGCTTCAAAGCTTCCAACTCTATCACCACGTGCTGATTCCCGACGGCAGCGCGTTTCCGTTTGAGATCAAACAATACGGCGCTCCGACCGGCGAAGGCAACGATCAGGGGAAAGACGTAGCCGTCATAAAAATCGAAGTTAAGAATGCGCCGGTCCTAAAGCTGGCGGACTCAGACAAAGTCCAACTCCAGGATCACGTCACCGTCATCGGCTATCCCGGCGCAGCCGACACTTTTAACTCCGGCCTTCTGAGCAACAAGTCAGCGCTTGAAGCAACCATCAACGACGGCAAGATCTCCGCGAGGAAACAGGCCGCCAGTGGCGCTCCAGTTCTGCAAACAAACACTGCTGCAACGCACGGAAACTCCGGTGGACCAGTCATCAATGATGCGAACGAAGTGATCGGTCTGCTCACTTTCCGCGGAGACACCGTCAATGGCCAGGAGGTATCGGGCTTCTCCTTCATCGTGCCTTCCAACACGGTGATGGAGTACGTGAAGAGCGCGGGCGCTGCCAATACTGAAGGTCCAACGGACACGTTGTATCGTGAGGGTTTGGACTATTACTGGGACCAGTACTATTCATCGGCGATACCCAAGTTTGAAGAAGTAAAGAGGATGTTTCCGCAACACTCAGAAGTCGACCGGCTGATTCAAAGCAGTCAGCAAGCGAAAGCCGAAGGAAAAGAGAAATCGAACTTTCCCTGGTGGATTGTCGCTGCGGTCGTGGGAGTGCTTTTCCTGATCGGATTGCTGCTCATCATCATCATCGCCGCCGTGGTTATTTCACGACGACGCGGCAAAGCCAAGAAAGCTGCTCCGGCAGGGCCAGATGGCGCAAGGCCACGTCCATCGCCTGCACCGGCGCCAGTGCCACATTCACCTCCTCCTCCACCTTCGCCGTCTCCGGCTCCGATTCCGCGAGTCGCCGCGGGCGATCAAGGCATGACCGTCGATCTTTCGCGAACCGTGGCAATCACGGCGGATGGCGACGCGTTCAAGCCCAGCTACGGATCGATCAGGTTTGTGTCAGGACCACTCTCGGGACAACAGTTTCAGATCAAACCTGACGGCGACTTCATCGGGCGTGACGGCGGATCATCGCAGATCGTGATTGGCGATCCACGTATCTCAAAACGACATTTGTGGATCGGTGTGAAGAGTGGTCGCGTTGTGATCGCTGACCAGAACTCGCGCAACGGCACGTTTGTCAACGATCCAAAATCAGCGCGTGTCACTGAGACTTCCTTGAACGCCGGCGACACCGTCATCCTCGGCGAGTCAGACGTCGCGCGCTTCGAGTATCACCACTGATCTCTTTTTTGTGTTTCTTGTGTTTCTTGTGCTTCTTTGTGGCTGAAATCAGTGTGTGAGTCAAACAACGAAAGTAGACTCTCCGCGGGCAGTGGCTTGCTGAAGAAGGAGCCTTGTATTTGATCGCAGCGAAGCAACTGTAAGAATCTTAGCTGGTCCTCTGTCTCAACGCCTTCAGCAATAACTTTCAAACGCAGGTTGTGAGCGAGTGTGATGATGGCGTTCACCAGCGCCGCGTCGTCCGGATCGCTCGTGACGTCCCTCACAAACGACTGATCGATCTTGAGCGCGTCGATCGGCAGGCGCTTCAGTGAAGCAAGCGATGAGAAGCCGGTGCCAAAGTCGTCGATTGAGATGTTGACGCCCATCGACTTCAATCGCCGCAGCATGCCCGCCGCAAATTCGGCGTTCTGCATGATCGAACTTTCCGTCAATTCCAATTGCAGACTGTTTGGCGGTAGGTTCGTTTCTTCGAGAATCCGGATCACTGTTTCGGCCAGGTTCTGATCGTGAAACTGTCGCGCGGAGATGTTGACGGCGATCTGCATCGGCGCAAAGCCCAGGTCACGCCACCTTCGACCCTGCAAACAAGCCGTTCGCAACACCCATTCACCTATAGGCACGATCAGGCCAGTGTCTTCGGCAAGCGGAATAAACTCCAACGGTGAAACGAGGCCGAGCTGCGGGTGTTGCCAGCGGACCAGCGCTTCCACACCCGTAATCGCCAGCGAATCGACGGAAACCTGCGGCTGATAGTGAAGCAGAAATTCTTCGTTTTGAATTGCTCGTCGCAGACTCGTTTCGAGCGCCAAACGCCTCGTCGCGAGCTCGTGCATGTCAGCCGTGAAGAACTGGTAATTTGCGCCGCCTGATTTCTTCGCTTTGTAGAGCGCCGCGCCCGCGTTCTTCAGCAGCGTATGACCATCCTCTCCGTCAAGCGGAAAGAGACTCACGCCAACGCTCGCCGTGGCAAACAGCTCGTGCGCGGGAAGATCGAAGTGGAACTCCAACACTTGCGACAACAACGCAATGGTCTCAATCACGTCATTCGCGTCCTCGATCTGTGTTCGCAGAAGAGCAAACTCGTCATTGCCAAAGCGAGCGACTGTGTCTGACTCGTTGATACAACTCTTCAACCGCTCGGCAAACTCGCGCAAGAGCATGTCTCCTGGTCCATGGCCCAGCGAGTCGTTCACCTTCTTGAACTGATCCAGTGAAATAAATAGAACGCCCAGCGATTGATCTGTGGCCTTCGCGATCGCGACCGCTTGCTCGAGTCGATCTTCGAAGAGAGCACGGTTGGGAAGTTGTGTTACCGTGTCGTAGTAGGCCAGCCGATCTACTTCCGCGGTCCGCTGCTCTAAAAGCGTTTCGAGAGTTCTGATCTGCTCTTCATCCGTCGATGATGAGGACTCTTTTTGCGTCTCAGGCGCTTCCATTGCGAACGTCACAACCCCTTGCACATGCCGGGCAGCCATTTTTCGCGCAGTACGCGCTCGTAGCTTCCCTTCACTTCCGCAAGGTTCCAACCTTTTCTTTGCCAGATCGAACCGTCAGCGTATTCCACGCGATTGATCAAGACATTCTCTTTGAATGGTTTTGCCGTGTTGTCGGCGAGTGTCTTGACGTTTACTACGTCGCTCGGACTGGAGAGACTAAACCCTTCGAGATCTTTTCCTTTGCCCGCCGCGATGTTTACACCGCAAAGAAACTGTCGCCGCGCAACGAGATCGGGATTTGCTGGATCGTTAAATTGATACTCCCAAAAAACGATCTCGACCACTTTCTCGCTGGGATTCTGCACCTTGATGCGATAAGCAAAACCGTCCATCGCTTGTGCCTTTGGCGTGCGCGATTCAGCTACGGTTTTTTCCAACGCAGCACTGCGACCGTCGAGCGTGTCGGCGTTGGGATCTCTCACGCCTTGTGGATCGTTGACTCGCGCGTTTCGGGCGAAGTTCCGGTTCTGCGGAATCATCGCGCGGGCCGGCGCATTCCCTTCAACTTCCTGCGCTTCAACCGTGCGCCGTGCGCGTGACCACTTGAAGCTCGTCACTGTCAAAGGCGAACCATCGTTAGTCGATACTTGAAGAGGTACAAGGAAGCTGAGCAGAAGTGTTAGAAGCAAGAACGTCTTCATTGATACCTCCGTGACGAAGGTTTGAGAGGGGCCGCAGCGATCGATCCGCTGCTCGCAGTATGCGCCACTTGAAACATCTATTCAACTGCTAATATCTTGGATTGAAGAGCGCCGCCACTCCATGCGCAATCTTCGCTTGATTCGTGCGCGCCTGATTGGCAAAGACGATTACGGTCAACCTGTCATCCGGATAACGTGAGATCTGCGACTTGAATCCCTGCCACGAGCCGCCATGCTCGATGATTTTGTGTCCGCGAATTTCGCCTAAGCCCCAACCAAAACCGTAAGGATATGTCTTGCCGTTGTTCAACTTCACTGGCGTCCACATCTGTTCGAGAGTCGACCTCTTCAACAGCTTCTCCGTGTAGAGTGCAGCATCCCATTTGGCCATGTCGTAAACGGTGAGATACAGAGCGCCATCAGCAGTCGTATTCAATGAAGGCGACACCCAATTCTGATTCTTCAGTTCACCGTTGACCGTGCGATAACCGGCCGCGCGATTCGGAACGATGTCTGCTTCGCTGATGATGCGTGCGGTTGACATCTCCAATGGCTTAAAGATTCGCTCCTGGAGAAAGTCGCCATAAAATTTGCCGCTTACTTTGTGGATGAGTATGCCGAGCATCACGTAGGCGAGGTTGCTGTAACTCCATTTCTCGCCGGGTTGAAAGGCCAATGGAATCGTTTTGATTCGCTGGTACAGTTCGTCTTCGGTGTAATCGCGGCGCAAGTCGAAGTCTTCCGGATAGTCAGTCATTCCACTTGTGTGCGTGAGCATGTGTCGTATGGTGATGTCGCGCCATGCCGTTGGACCATCGGGAAAGTATTTAGTGATCTTGTCGTCGAGACTCAACTTCCCTTCTTCCATCAACATCATCACGGCGGTAGCCGTAAACTGTTTGCCTACCGATCCTGACTGGAAGATCGTCTCAGGCTTGACCGGCACTTGATGCTCGACGTTCGCGAATCCATAACCCTTTGCCAGTACAATCCGCCCATCCTTAATTACAGCCAGCGCCACTCCAGGAATTTGCTGCGTCTGCATCTCCCCACGGATGTACTCATCGACCTTTGATTCGAGAGCGTTCTGAGCGAGACAACTGACTGCGAGAAGGAGTATCAGCCCCAACGAGCGTGGAAAGTTTTTCATCATTGGCGGCGTATGTTACAACAACTCAGGGCAGGGATGGATTGAATCGTGAGGATTTGGACAGATGCGTTAGCACAAAGAAGGACCCCAAGCATTTCTGCTTTTTGTGCTTCTTTGTGGCTAAACTCGTTCTTACTTCGACTGAGCAGGAGCAGCTCGAACCGTTCCCTCCCAACTGTAGCTCATTTTGTTTCCGTCGATTTGCAATGGAGACACAGAGACGTTAATGCGCTCTCCTGCCTTTGGAAATTTGCTGACACCGTGTTCCGGCGTGATCGTCGATTCCCAAATCTGCCGAACATTCCCGCCCGACTTCAATACAAGAATCGCGCTACCCGACTCGAGAATACTCTTGCCGTCGCTGTTCCATGTAACCTGGTAATCCCGAACTGAAGTGACATCGGTAGGGCCATTGTATGTTCCGTTAATGGTTATGTTCGTATCCCACTCCGATTCTCTGTTCGCCTTTACTTGTGCTTTAGTCACAATCTTACTTCCAGGAAAGTCAGGGTATGTAATGGTTCGCGCAATGGTGTAGTTTCCCTGACTGAGGTCATAAAGATTCCAGTTGGGTTCGGGATCGCCTTCGAATCTGCTAAGACCAGCAGATGTATGATGGGATGTTCAAGCCATAGTTCCGAGCGCTGCCAGATTAAAACCGCTCGGCCCGTTAGTGAGTGTGCAGCTTGAGCGGCCGCCACGCCCGGTATTGATAGTGGCAACGACGTCAATACTTATCGGGCTTCCATTTATCGTGCCCGAGTAATTTGTCTTGGCGGTCACTTCCAGATCCTTCCGACCGCCTTGTCGATGGCACGCGAAAAGAGACGCCAGAAGGACCACTCCAATGCTTAAAAGCAAGAACCTTCTCGAAAAAAACCAGATGCGACGTTTCATTTTGTCTTCCTCCGGGTTGGTTGAGTGGGACCTGAGGCACTGCTGCGACAGTGGGTCAGGAGGCTTCACATGAAGTACGTACTTATACCCTTTCGCGAAGACTGTCAATGTTTGTTGGGCGTTGAATGCGGGCGTCAATCACCGATACGGCGATCGCACTGCGTGCCTCCGTCGACGACGACCACGTCGTAGTCGCTAGGTCGGCAACTCTGCGCCAGCCTGCTCTGCCGCCATGTACTCGGCATACCAATCTGACCAATTCGCGTCGCGCTGGCCGAGGCGCTTCTCGTGCTCGCCGTGGGCAGCCTCGGCACGCCGCATCGCCTTTGCCAGATCGCTTGCTGAGCCGAACGACGTCACGCCTGTGTCGATGCGCCCGGGCAGTCGCGTCGTGATCTCCTGCAGCAGCCAACTGTTGCCGTCTGGATCACTGAAGGTGGCGAGCGACCGGTAAGTACCGTGTTCCGGATCTGGACCTCCAACTGGACCATTCGGACCCAAGTGGAAAATCTCACTTACATCGATGCCCGCATCGACAAGAGCATTTCGAGTTGCCTCGATGTCGGAAACGATCAAGTACGTTCTCTGGGCTGAGCCGGGCGTAGCGGTTGTCAGAGTCTTGCCGAATTGCACTGAGCACGCGGAACCGTGCGGGGTGAATTGGAATACGCCTGAGCCTGACGGTGTGACGTCCTGCCTCCACCCGAGCTTGCGGTAGAACTGCTCCGCGCGTGCGGCATCAGAGACTGGAATGACGATTACTTCGAGTTTCATGTCGATTGTCGCGAGTCCGGCTTCTTTCAGGGTTGTCATGTTATCTCCTCCACTGAATATACTGATCGAAAATGACTTGTGGGGTCACCCTAGATTGTGATCTTCTGAAGCATTCGGTGACCTAAGACAACTGAAGTGTCCCTACCTCGGCATGCTTAGGCACATTAGTACTACATAAGAAGCTCTCTATCGACCTTGCCGCAGACACGGGGTTAGGTAACGAGAGCAGCTGAAGCATGGCTCCACTTCGTTCACGCTTTTGCCGCTGCGCTGATCTTATAATCCCGTGCTTCGATGGCCTTCAGCGTTTTTCGAAACCACTTCTCCAACTGTCCCTTGCCGACGATCCCAAGGAATGCGCCAAGCAATCGGCCCTTGAAGTTCTTGCCCTCGCGCACAATTTGAACGTCGACGTCGGTCGTGCCGTTGGGCTGTCGGGTTAAGGTATAGGTATGACCTGAGCGGCCTCCCCATAAGTTCGAATCAGTGGTGGTGAGGACAACGTGTGTGGGATCGGACCAGTTGTAGTTTAGTCGCTCCCAGATGCCTCCCGAGCCTTCTGTGACGTCCGCGTAGTTGGTGCCCTTTTTATGCACCTTCAGGTACTTGTCAGTGCTGTTGCCAAAGAGCTTCGCCCGGCCCGGACCGAAGTCGGTGAGTCCGGCGATGAACTGCTCGGGCGTCGCGGTAGTTGTCAGTTTGAAGTGAATTACGGACATGTGTGTGTGCTCCTTGCGCCATTTCGAGTTCTGACATCGGTCTTATTCTGTATGTCACTCACCAGTTGGGCCAGATTCATTTCCGCCTCTCTCGTTTGAAAGCCGCTTGCCATCGCAGCCTGCGTCAGTTGCTGGAACTTATTCGTACGCGTGCCCTCCAGGAAGAGAAGAAGACCGGATGGTTGATCAGCGCATAGTCGAAGGTGTGACTGTCCGACTCATCTTCCAGAAGAGTTGTCCCCTCAATTCCGAAAATCTTCAGCCCGATGCCGGTGATCGGTCCAAGGAACCGGTCGCTGCCCACGTGATTAGTCCCGGTTCAACGTCCGGACTGTAACGCACAAATTTCTGAGTCATCGTTGCTGCTCCTTTCAGGCGACCGACGATTTTTCCCAGATGACGTTCCGATCTGTTTATCCAGTTGTTGTGTGCTTGAAGATTACACGCCAGGTTGGGTGATAAATCTATTAGACGAAGGTATCGATCGATACTTTGGTATCGACTTGAAGCAAAAAGGAACCGCCTCGAAAGGCCGTTCTGCATTACGCATCAGTTTCAGGACTGGCCGGCGCCGAAGTGCTCGGCAATGGGGGTACCCGCAAACTTCTCACTCAGCAGGCGAGCGAAGTACACCACCGTGGTGCGCGGCCGATAGCTCGCCACGACGTGCTGTGTCTGGCCGGCGTCGTTGCGCTTGACCAGGACGACACAACCGAGCGGCTGACCGTGGACTTCAGCGACGTAGTCCTCGATCCAGCCGTTGTCGCCATAGGGGCCGACGAACTTGAACTCCTGGCGGTCATACAGCGACTTGATGGTGAGCACCACTGACCGGACGCTCTCCGCGCCTACCACGACTCCGTCCAACATCGAGCCTTCCACTGTGGCGTCATCGGCCATCTTCTCCAGCCACGGTGGGTAGTAGTCCTTGAGAGCGGGATCGCCGCTACCGAGATATTGGGCGAGTACGTTGCTTTTGATGGACATAAGTAGTTCCTTTCTGCGTGTGACTCTTTACGGTGTCGGGAAAAGTTACCTTTAGGCGGTGGCTCCCGGCGAAGTCGTCCCGCTCACGTCGCGCGCAGAGCGTAGAGCGAGCCGACGACGCTCGGCCCATAGTTTCCCGGCGCAAACGTATGCGCGAGCGCCGCCCAGGGCTCGACGCAGTCATGGCCGTCCGTGGGCGTAAGATGGGGAACACGCGCGACCAGTCGCCCGAGCTCGGGAAGCTGCGACACACCTTTATCCACGCTGGATAGCGTGTCGCTCTCGTTGTCCACGACGACGAGCGGGTCCAGCGCGTCGAGCGCCGCGATCTCCACAGGATTCATTGCTCTCTCCTGCCGACTGGCGACCCTCGCGGCGCCCGGAAGCCGGCACCCGGAAGCGGCGCAAGGTGCTCCTTAGCCGCGGTAGTGATGCAGTCTGATTTTGGAATAACTACGCCGAAGGCGTTCGCTAATTTCAGCCCAGGGCTGGAGCGCAGCGACAACCCTGGGGCACCAATGAGAACGGGGGGCAAAACGCTGAAAGCGTTCGCCAATAGCTGAACCCTTGCAGGGTTCAAAAAAATCTTTGACATTGTAATCCCAGGGTTGTCGCT